>Ga0255766_10000069_pt1 | contig 91300 bp, 94 predicted proteins | sample 071ome_23_FD_179966 | JGI IMG/M metagenome (GOLD analysis project Ga0255766, IMG submission 179966) | Coastal salt marsh microbial communities from the Groves Creek Marsh, Skidaway Island, Georgia - 071403BT metaG (version 2) | ecosystem: Environmental > Aquatic > Marine > Intertidal zone >...
CAGCAAAATCACGAGTCGTTATAAATCAAGCGCCAGCCAGGACTCACTCAACACTCGTGCTAGGGGTTCTAGTTCGGGTGGAGGGCCTGTTGTTGTCGAGAACGTCTCATCAATGTGGACAACCGACTCTTCTACTGAGTGATCACGCCACACAAAATCAGGTGTTGATGGCGTGCCATCTGCTGCAAAATTCACCCAGGCACGTCGCATACGATCCGAAGGCTCACTATAGTCAGCAAAGCCAGCAAGGGGGGCGAAAGGTAAGCCATTGCCGAATACCATCAAGTCCAGAGAATGCGCTGCCCCTATTAATGGCGATTCCCAATCAAACTGATAGACAAAGGTCTTGCCTCTGGCAAATTTTGCGTGACCAGCAGCGATTCGAAGGCCGGGAACTCTGAACCACAAGTCACCCACGATGCGAGTACTGATCTGATCCTCATCCAAGTTAGGAAAAGACTTTTGATAGGCAGATTGCACAGTGCTCCAGGCTTGACCGCTACCAGCAAGGATTTGATTCGCCCGACGATAAAACACGCTGTCCTCCAGTGAGGGAAGAATCGCTGAAAATAACCTGGCTTCATCACGACAGTGTCCAATCAAGTATTCGACCGAATGACCCATACCCTCAAAGCTTGCATCGACCGGGTGAATAGGCATGTGCTGATTGATCACTGGAAGGTAGATTTGAGGCCGCCCCAGCCCTTGCTCATCGATAAGATCATAAGCTTTAACTAACATCTGCCACGGGAGCGCTTGCAGTTTTTCAAGGTCTCTTGCACCCATCCCGAAATGATTCAGCATACGCTCCGCAATAGCCGTCGCTGTGTCTGGCCGCTGGGCGGCGTGTCCACCGCTCTGTGAGATGATTCGGTGAAACAATCCTTCCGAGCCGGGGGTCGCTAACAATGCGTGCACCGCCGCACCGCCGCCCGATTCTCCAAACAGGGTCACGTTGTTTGGATCACCCCCAAAATTCGAGATATTTTTCTGGACCCACTGCAACACGAATCCTAAATCCTGAATGCCAAGATTACCGGGGCCAACTCCATCGCCCACTAGTTCCTCCAAATACAAGAAACCCTCAGCTCCAAGACGCCTGTTGCAGGTCACTAGAACGACACCCTCACGGGCAAAATGGGTCCCGTCATATAGACTATTAGCACCAGAGCCGGATACCTGCCCTCCTCCATGTGCCCAGACCATGACAGGCAGCGATCCATTACCTGGGTCAGGGGTCCAGACATTCAGGTTTAAACAATCTTCTCCCTCACCTGGCAATCCCAATTGGATGCCCCCAGTTTGAGGACAAATGGGACCATATTGCGTGGCTGGAAAAACACCTTGCCAGTTAGCCGGCTCAGCCGGCGAACGAAAACGATATTGACCAAATGGCGGAGCGGCATAAGGAATGCCCAGGAAACGATGCACACCCTGAACGACGTCCCCTTGAACCGAGCCTGAGTGCGTTTTGACGATTGGCGTGGGTTTAATCACTGTAGGGTTACAAGCAGCTAATGCTAGGGCACTGCAGCCTCCGAGGAATTGACGTCTCTTCATCATAGCAAGCCGCTCGACATCAGCTGTTCCGATATTTTTCCAGACTACAACCGCTCACCTAAACTGATAAGGCGAGCAACATAGCCACAGGGCAAATGATACTGCAGCTAAGTTCGCCACATATTTCTGGGCAAGACCTCACTTAGACAAGCCAATTCCTTAAGACCGACGAATACTGCCTAGCAGGCTTTCTCCCACGCTAGCAGTTGCCGCTTCCTTTCGAGCCCCCATCGAAACCCCCCCAGAGAACCATCGGAGCGCACAACGCGATGGCAAGGTATGAGGAGCGCCAAACGGTTGCTCGCGCAAGCGCTCGCCACAGCTCGCACCGCAGTTGGTCGGCCGATCGTAGACGCAAATGCTTGATAACTCTGCGTTTGCCCTCGGGGTATTGCTTTAAGCCCTGACCAGACCATCTGCTGAAACGGGGTACCGATAGGTCTGAGCGCAAGGTCAGACAGATCTTCGCCGATGTGCCAAGCGTCAATGATATCTCGCACAGAGTATCCACTGACAACCCGAGCCGATTCACTAACTTTCTCGGCCGCGTCTCTATTCTCTTGACCGATCAAATCAACGGCTGAGGTGACGGAACTTCCAATATGAAGCTCACGCAAGCCTTCGCCATCACCGACGAATGCAGCGACGCCGAGGTCTGGAATATGACTCGTCGATACCCAAATGCCCGCAACCATTGTTTTTAGCTCCATCCTTTTTTCTCTCTTTTGGCTCGTTAATTGAGGCCTGCTTCTCTCCGTCCTCGGGTCTGGTGCCGTTACTATTGACATATCATTCCAGTGGCCTTAGGTCGCCCTGAAAGCAACCAATTTCAGCGGAATACCTACCGATTTTGTTCGGCGATCGCCTCAACGCTATCCGAAGAGTAACACTGGGTGTGGCAAGCATTAAATTGAGGAGATTATTCGACGATAAGCATTAGTTGTCGGTCAATCTTTAATGAAGCACCCGCTGTCTGATGGAACACCCACTAAATGGAAACGACTCTCCATCCACTGCGGTGCAGCACTGACATGAGCACACTCGCGGACTTAAACGGATTCTCTCGGCCACGATACAACACGCGTTCGCCCTTGCTGACTAACCAAATATCGGAATGTTTAATATGTTTGATCGCCACAGAACACCTGAATACTGTTTTTTTATACAGTATCTACTTGTTGCGAGCTCGTCAACCGATGGGGATCCAGTCGAGTCCATTTTGCTGGGTGGCATGATGAAGTGACCCTTCCCAGCAGTGAAGCACTTGGCGCAATGCGGCTTCTGCCAATGCTGGCTGGTTGTTCTTTTCACTAATATGCGACACGACGATATGCTTGAGACGGTTGAGGTCGACCGACTCAAGCAGGCCGGCCGCCTGCTCATTGGAGAGATGGCCGAGTGGACCACTAACTCTTGCCTTTAAAGCTCTTGGATATGGACCTCGAGCAAGCATCTCTGGATCATAGTTGCACTCGAGCACCAACGCATCACATGCGTGGTAGGCATTGGCCACATGAGGGGTAATGTGACCGATATCTGTGAGCACTCCTACTCTCGACTCACCTTCACTGAACACGTACTGGCAGGGCTCCTTGGCATCATGAGGTACGGTAACGGGATGAATCTCCATACCGGCGACCGCAAATGGCTCTTCAAGCGTGATTCTGCGTACATCCAGACCCCCTTCAAATCGCTTAAGGTCAAATGTGCCTGTGGTCATATATAAAGGTAAGTGAAACTTGCGCGCGAACTGCGCTGCTCCGTGGATGTGATCACCGTGCTCGTGGGTAATCAATATTGCTTTGATGTCCCAAGGTGAGATTGACCGAGTGGCCATGCGCCGAAGTGTCTCTTTAATCCCGAAGCCGAGATCAACCAGTACAACGCCGCCTGTCCCCTCCACAAAGGTTCCGTTACCTTTGCTTCCGCTGCCTAGTGACGCAATTCGCACCGGTTAGATCGAGTATTCCTTGATCACTTTGAGCAAGCGCTCTGCGATCAGGCCGTTGGCCAGTTCTCCTTGCTGAAACACCGTTACCAGCACCTCACCTTGGTCATCTTCGAGCTGGACTTCATAGCTATCTTTCGCGTCCTGGGCTTTTTTGCCACCACCCATCAGACGCCGAAAGAATCCGGGCTTCTTTTGGCTGTATGGGATGTAGTGGACGTAATACCGTTGTGAGGAACGATCAATATCGTTCACAGTCACGCCCGCATTTTCTAACGCACTACCTACCGTTGACCAAGCGCGATTAAAGTCTAGTTGATAGCGAAGCTCGGGCTTTAATCGATCAGGGATCAGCCGTGTTCGACCCTCCACCAAATTCGATGCCATCATGCTCATGGTGCCCTGATTGATGTTTTCGCCAAGATAGTAGGCCAGGCTTCGAAGCACTTCTGTTTCCATATCGGCATCGTCAGATGCCTCTGGCCAAGCCATCCCCTCGAGCCTAAAAGGTGCTGACGCGGAAACTTGACGTTGTTGCAGATACACCTCGCTACTGCCCTGGCGAACGCCCGGTTCTAAACGCAATTTAAATTGATGGAGATTTACATCTCGTGTGTTTCGATAGACGCTCGCGTCTCTGATGCTCTGGAATGCGGCCTCAGCGTCACCACCCCGAGCAGAGAGCCAGCGGCTGACAAGCTCCCCCGTGCTTGGGTCTGCGCTGTCAACATCAAGGTTATTAGCCTCCCAAAACTGAATAATCTTGGGCCATACAACAGCCGGAGGAATATCGAGGAACACCCATTGATCGCCATCCAATCGCTTAATAACGATCTGATCCACCCCGTACCTTGTACTGAGGGGCTCGGGAGGCCTAAGCTCAAATTGGGTGCCCGCGAGCCCTCGAGGATCCTCGATCTCAGGAATGGGCATCAAATCAACGAACTGGGGTCGATCCAACCCTTCAGGAATCTCAATTTTTTGGGTGCTGCCCTCCTCAAGTCTACCGAGCTGTTCTTCGTTTCCGAAGAACGTGCAACTCGAGACGAGCCAAGCCGTTAACACACCAATCACAATTCGCATTACGTCAATACTCCCGCTTGCTGCATCGCCGCGATGACCTCGTCATGATGCTGCTGAGACAAACCCGTCAACGGTAGCCGAATCCCTGGAGGAATTCTATCCAAATAGGACAGCGCCCACTTGACCGGAATCGGGTTCGACTCTAGGAATAATGTTTGATGCAGACCACTTAGTGTTGCGTCTAGCGACCGGGCAAGTTCCGCGTCTCCCTTAACCGCTGCGTCCGCCATTTGCGCCATCGTCTCCGGCGCTACGTTTGCCGTCACGCTGATGGTTCCTTGCGCACCCTCTAGCATCAAATCGCAACTTGTCTCATCGTCGCCTGAGTAAATCGCGACCGCCTCACCACACAGCTGCCTGATTTCTCTTGCCCTCTCCAAGGAACCGGTAGCCTCTTTGATCGCTACGACCTGGGGAAGCACCGCGAGCCGTGCGACAGTTTCGGGCAGCAAATCACAAGCGGTTCGTCCTGGAACGTTGTAAAGCACTTGAGGCAAATCTACGGCCTCCGCAATCGCAGAGTAATGCGCCACAAGTCCCTCTTGTGTTGGTTTGTTGTAATAAGGAGTGACGAGCAGACAAGCATCTGCGCCCGATTCCTTAGCAGAGGCCGTAAATTCGATAGCCTCGGCTGTCGAGTTTGCACCCGTGCCCGCAATGACAGTCATTCGACTTTTCGTTTTCTCAACGACAAAACGAATAATCTCGCAGTTCTCTTGAGGACTAACCGTCGGCGACTCGCCCGTCGTTCCAACAGGAACAATGCCCACCGTTCCCGACGACACATGCCATTCAACTAACGCCTCAAGGCTCTCCCAATCAATCTCGCCCGAGGCGAACATGGGGGTTACCAGCGCAACGATACTCCCTTGCGTCATCAATCGAGTCTCTCTCGGAAAAGCCCGGCATCATACCGGTAGCACTGCGCGCTCACAATCACGTCAGGTTTTTTCTGCCGACGAAGGGGTCCCCAATCTAGGCCAAGCCTCAATCATGGCTTTGATAAAAATTGCGAGCGGTATCGCGAAGAAAACGCCCGCAACACCAAACCAAGCGCCGAAGACTAGGACCGCGATGATAATGGCCAAAGGATGAATGTCATTGGCCTCAGAGAATAGAAGGGGCACCAAGAGCATGCCATCCAACGCCTGGATCAATATGTAGCCAGCCATCAAGCTCCAAAAAGACCCATCGAAGCCAAATTGCATTAACGCAATCACAACGACTGGCACGGTGATAACCGCAATTCCCAAGTAAGGAATAATGACCGACAAGCCAACAAGGAAAGCCAGCAGCGCGGCGTAATTCAAGTCAAACACGGAGAAGAGAATGTAAGTGGCAATTCCCGCCAGGGTCAGCTCAATAAACTTACCCCGCACATAATTCTCTAGCTGCTTGTTCATCTCCTCGCCGATGCCTTGCAAAAACGGTCTGTCCTCGGGAAGAAAGCTCGTCAAATACTCAAGGATTCGGTCTTTATCGCTTAACATGAAATACACTAGGATCGGCACAATCACGGTGTATGCAACAATCTCCATGAAGACCGGCAAGTTTGTGAAAGATGCGGTTACGATCCACTGACCAATATTGGCCGCCTCGGTGTTGAGTACCTCAATCCAAGTCTGTACCTGCTTTTGTGATATCAACCAATCGTAGTTTCTTGCCCACTGTGCGGCCATTTCCTGTCCGGACAAGGCCAGATTCGGCAAGTCTTGGTAAAGACGAGTCAACTGCCGCCAGATGCGCGGGAAGAGAAACACGAGAAATCCAATAAAGGCGCCCAGAAACAGCACGAATGTGGCGTTGACGGAAAGCCATTTCGGAGCTCCCAGTTGTGCGAGTCGCTGAACCACGCCTTGCAGCACATAAGCAAACACGAGTGCAATTAAAATAGGCACTGCGATCGATCCGAGCAAATACAGCCCAGCAGCAACGAGCGTGATCAGCAGAAGCAGCACCAGTGCTTCCACATTGGCAAAGTAGCGATTCAACCAGGCTGCAATAATCTGCTTCATCTCTCTGCTCCATTAGCATGCCAACGCTTGTTGGACTAGCCTCACAAGCCAAGACAGCGTTAGTGTTTATTGCTATGCCTTCTTAATCCAATGACTGTATATCGAGCCGTCGTCAGTTTGACCGAGTAGCTCATTTCCACTCTGAGCGGCGAATACTTGAAAGTCCCTGACTGATCCTTGATCAGTGGCGATGACCTCTAAGATCTGGCCCACATCCATTCGATTGAGCGCCTGCTTGGCCTTTAGCAGCGGCATCGGACAATTTAACCCTTTAGTATCTAGGAGCGTGTCGACGCTCCCATCAAACCCTTTGGATTCTGTTATCCCGTCCGACTTCTCTGACATCACCTAACCTCCCAAATGGGTCAACGCACTGCAAAGACCAGTATTCGATATCCTCCAAAATGGCCTAAATAATGAGCGCTCTCGGCTCTGGAATCGTACACGCTGCATGATCTGGTTGACTCTCGCTAGCCCGCAACACGCCTAATCTTTCGTAGATTATATCAACCCAGTAGTGGATACACGTGGACAGTACGCTCAACCCCTGCCACCATTTGATTATGGCTCGTTCAACGCTCCTCTCAATTTTCAAACCCATCACGCTTGTCTCGCTGATGGTTGCGTCCTCCCTCAGCAATTCAGCGGTTCTCGACGATCTCAATCTGCCGGAGCTAGGAGCGGGAGGCGGAGCACCCACGTCACTCAACCAAGAGCATGCCCTGGGGCAACGTTTTCTGAGGGCTGTTCGTGCACAAACTCCAAATTTTGATGATCCGCTATTAAATGACTATCTCGAACATCAAATCTATCGCCTCGCCTCATACAGCGACTTAGAAGACTTCCGGCTCTATATCGTCATGATCAACAATCCGACGATCAATGCATTTGCTGCGCCTGGAGGAATTCTCGGGATTCATCACGGGTTATTTCTCACCGCGACTTCCGTTCACGAGTTCTCGGCGATCTTAGCTCATGAACTCGCACACCTCAGTCAACGGCACTTTGCCAGAGGCCTAGAAGATTCTCGCAAAGCCGGCGTCATCAGCATTGCTGGACTACTCGCCGGCGCCATCATTGCCGCCTATGGTGGCGGCGAAGCAGGCATCGCAGCAATGACTACGAGCCAAGGGCTCATGCAGGCACAGCGCCTGAGCTACAGTCGCACCCGCGAGTCTGAAGCTGATCGAGTAGGTATTAACACGATGATTAGAGCAGGCCTCGACCCACGCGCGATGGCCTATATGTTTGAGCACTTAGACCGTGCAACTCGAACCGATGGGGACCAGATCCCAGAGTTCTTGCGCACGCATCCAGTCACTAGGAACCGAATCACAGACGCCTACAACCAAACTGAAAGTATCACCAAACGCCAATGGCCGCTCGACTTGGAATTCCAAATGATGCGAGCCAGGGCCATTGCGCTTTCTACGGAAAATCCACGCGAATCCACGCCGCTACTAACCAGCCGACAAGGCACAGACAATATTCTTAACGTTGCGACTGACTATCTCCGCGTTCTGCTAATGACCGCTTCAGGTGATCTTGACGAAGCGCGCTCGCTACTCGACCGACTCCGAGCGGACATGCCCCTTAATATCCCGCTCCATCTTGCTGAAGTGGATCTGTACCTGAGAGCGAAACAGCTTGATTCAGCGAATGCCTTGATCGACGAAGCACTGCTGATTAATCCGGGCAATTATCCACTCATGATGAAGAAAGCAGACATTATGATTGCTATTAATCGACCTGAAGTGGCAAGCCAACTACTAACGGAAGTCACCGATGCCAAACCACTTAATGACGCCGCTTGGTATCAACTGGCGGAAGCTAGAGGTCTAGCCGGCGACATCATCGGCGTTCATCAGGCGAGAGCCGAATACTTCTTACTCAATGGGGATTTAGAGCGGGCCGAGAAACAATTGTCTTATGCACAGCCGCTTGCTCGTCAGAATTTTCAGTTGAGTGAGCGGATTCGCAATCGCCTCGATGAGATCAGGGATCTTATCGACGAGTTATCTCGGTAGAAAGAACGCCTGATTGCTCATCGAGCATTGAAGGAAAGCATACGTTCCAAGGGAATGAGTGCCCTACTCGAAATATCCGCAGGAACCATGATCTCCTGATGTTGCTCGCGCAATACTTTTGCCAGTGCGTCGAGTTCATTCATCGCCATCCAGGGGCAGTTCGCACAACTTTTACACTCAGCGCCATGGCCCGCGGTTGGCGCGGCCATAAAGGTCTTGCCTGGCGCAGCTTGACGCATCTTGTAGAAGATGCCCTGATCAGTGGCCACGATAAACTGATCACATGCGGATTCTTTTGCCGCATTTATCAATTGAGAGGTAGACCCAACCACATCTGCCTGATCAACGACCCCCTTGGGCGATTCCGGGTGCACTAACACCATTGCGTCAGGATGAACCGCTTTCAGATCACGTAATCCCTTGGCCTTAAATTCGTCATGCACGATGCATGCACCATCCCACAGGATCATGTCGGCGCCGGTCTGCTCTTGGATATAGGCTCCCAGGTGCTTATCCGGCGCCCAAAGAATCGATTCTCCCTTATCCATGAGATGCTCAACCACATCGAGCGCGATGCTAGATGTCACCACCCAATCTGCTCTGGCTTTTACTTCTGCAGAAGTATTGGCGTATACCACCACGGTTCGGTCTGGATGCGCATCACAAAACGCAGAAAAAGCGCTTGGTTCGCAGCCGATATCAAGCGAACACGTTGCCTCAAGTGTCGGCATCAACACCCGCTTTGAAGGACTTAGAATTTTCGCGGTCTCGCCCATAAAACGCACACCAGCAACCACGATAGTCTCAGCCGCTACCGAAGCCCCAAATCTCGCCATCTCCAAAGAATCTGCAACGCACCCGCCAGTCTCTTCAGCGAGGGATTGCACGGCTTCATCCGTGTAGTAGTGTGCGACCAGAACTGCGTTAAGGCGGGTCAGCGCCTGCTTGATTTCCTCGCGAAGCTGCTCCGTTTCTACAGCAGAGCCCTCGGCGCTACTGGCCAATAAGTCTCGCTCTAATTCACGCTCTGCCATTGTCCACACTCACTTTTGTTGGGCCAGATGAGCCGCCCTCAGCCTGTTCAAGAGCCCTCAGCCTGTTCAAGAGCCCTCGGCTAATCAACAAGCCTTGAACTGATTAAAGAGCCTTCAGCTGATTAAAGAGCCCTCAGCCAGAAAGAACTCCTTAACTGAACAGAAAGCTCTCAGCTTCAATACGTCAACCAGACAAAACCTACTTTTCTTTCAGTTATGTCTGAAACCCCTCACCGGGTCTATGTTATTGGCTCAGCGTTTAGACCACAATGTGTGCTGTGAGCATCTTGTTTCTAATTCATGACCTACCGGAGGACTCCCAGTCCAATCTCTGGTTATTCACCCAAGCGGCGATCACGGCAAACATTCAAGTCGCCTGGGGTGTCATCGACTCGCTTGAACTATCAGGTCGGGAGGTTCTTGTAAGAGGCAGTATGTTAACAAACAGCTCCTCATTAACGAGTTACGAGCCCTCGCGCCATCTTTCGTTATCAGATTTCGAAACCATTTGGGTATTATCGCTAGGACACCGGTCGACCTTTTTGGACAAGATCCAACTCCTCCATCTGTTACCCCAGTCTAAGCTCATCAACAACTGCGATGCACTGCTCCACCTGAATAGCAAATACGCGCTGGCATTGCTGCCTGAATCTATCAATCAGCCATCTCGCATTGCCTCATCTGACCCAGCCAGCATCAAGTACGCCCTCGATCGTTCGAGCACTTGGATATTCAAACCCCCTGCTGAGAGTCATGGGAGAAGCGTTTACAAAATCCAGCCAGATGATCCCAACGCGAACGCAATCATCGAGCACGAGATGCCATCGATGGGCCACACTTTTCGGCTCCTTGAGTCATGGCTCCCTAATATCGAGCACGGCGAAAAACGTGTATTGATGGCAGATGGCTCAATCATTGGTTGTTATGAACGGCAAGGAAAGCTAGACCATCGTACCAATCTCGCCGCAGGTGCAACGCCCTCACTCGCGCGCCTTAACACCGATGAGCAAACCCTCTGCCGGGCAGTTGCCAAATATAGTTTGGACGGGGGCGCTCGTTTTATTGGAATAGACTTGGTCTACCCCTATGTCGTCGAAATCAACGTCGTCAACCCAGGAGGCCTCGGCACGTTGCTCGCACTTGGCGAACCTCTTAGCGGGACCACAGTTCTCGACGCGCTTGGCCTAATCAGTCCTTGAGTTTTGGCATCGAACCGGTATGATTCGCGTTCTCGGGGCCGTTAGCTCAGCTGGTAGAGCAGTTGGCTTTTAACCAATTGGTCGCTGGTTCGAATCCAGCACGGCCCACCACTTTCTCGTTCACCCCTTCGCCCCTTCTTTTTTCTCGCATTCGGCGAGAAGCTGGTTAACGTTAGCCAAACAGCTGGCCTACGCCACCCAATAACAGCACAAAGCCTAGCCCCCAGACAGACACTGCGATTACATCCCAGAGCAAGTAGCGAGGCCAGCTGAGCCCTGCCATACCCAATAAAAGTGGCACAACACTTCGAATCATCGTGAGAAACCGCCCGCCGACCGCAGCGAATGGGCCGAACCTCCGAATGAACCTCTCGGCGCGATCCAATCGATTGGCATGAGGACGCATCATCGCGGACTCTTTGAAACTTGGACCGAGTCTCCGCCCCATCCAATACCCGAACTGATCAGCGAGAAACCCACCTAGCATCGCACAAGGAACGATCTGAACGATCGAATAAAGATTCTCGACAAAGAGAAAGCTTGCGACGCCAAACAGAATAACGCCAGAAACAAAAAGTCCGATGCCCGGACACGCCTCGATGAAACCCAGACCAACAATCATCACCAAGCCCAGTTGTGGGTTGGTCGACAAGAAGTCAGTCAACGAGGCGAGCGACATATTACCTCACATAACGCGTTGGATCAGGGATGCCCGCTTCAATGAAGCCGTCTTTACGTAACACACACGCATCGCAACGACCGCAAGCCTCGCCGGCATCGGTTAATCGATAGCACGACACCGTGTCTTCGTAGTTGACCCCTAATTTGACTCCCTTCTGAATGATCTCGCCTTTTGTGAGATGCAAAAGCGGCGCATGGATTTGAAAAGCTTGGGATTCAACACCAGCTTTGGTGGCCTGATTCGCCATCCGTTCGAAGGCTTCAATAAAAGCTGGTCGACAATCTGGATACCCCGAATAGTCGACAGCATTCACACCAATGAATAAGTCGTAGGCTGGTAACACCTCGCCCCACGCGAGCGCATAAGCGAGGAAGACCGTATTTCTTGCTGGAACGTAGGTGACAGGAATCTGCTCATTACCCAGATCTGCATCAGGAACGTCGATGGTCTCATCCGTTAACGCTGACCCACCGAAGACGGCTAGATCCAAGTGCGCTGTGCGATGTGACGCCGCGCCGAGAGCGTCCGCCATAATTCTTGCGTGTGCCAATTCAGTTTGATGGGACTGCCCATAATCAAAACTCAAACAGTGACACTGAAAACCCTCCGAAACGGCATGCGCTAGCACCGTGGCTGAATCCAGACCACCCGAGAGTAGAATAATGGCCTTCTTGTTAGACCCCTGGGTCATCTGGCTAGACACCTGGTTTATCTCCCCAAAGAATTTTGTGTAGTTGCAGCTGCATTCGCACCGGTAATCGGTCTTCAAGAATCCAAGCTGCGAGCACCGTCGGTTCTACCTCCTCAAAGCTGGGCGAGAACAACACGTCATCCACTCGCCGATCCAAACCGAATTGATCGACCTGGAATCGCGCCCACTCATAATCCTCCCTGCTAGTAATCACGAATTTGACTTGGTCAGATGTCTTCAGCAGCGAGACATTGTCCATCAGATTACGATGACTTTCCCCTGACCCTGGGGTCTTAAGATCCATCACTATAGAAACGTTTGGGTCGATGTCTGCGATCGAAAGCGCTCCACTCGTTTCAAGCGATACGTTGAAACCAGCCTTGACCAATGACTCCATGAGTGGACGCGCCTCAACCTGAGCGAGCGGCTCACCCCCCGTCACCGTGACATGAGGAACCCCAAATTGATGAACCCGATCCAATATCTCAGAGAGGGTGAGTAGCTCGCCGCCTGAGAATGCGTATGCCGTATCACAATAGTGACAGCGCAAAGGGCACCCAGTCAGCCGAATAAAAGTAGTCGGCCGACCAACAGTACGCGCCTCTCCCTGAAGCGAGCAAAAGACCTCCGTGATCCGAAGTGTTTCATCCATGGTGATACGGAACTGGCGTCAACAGTCGATTTGATTGGCGAGATAGCGCTCGGCCAATTGCCCGGCGGACTTCGATGCATAGCTGGTTGCAACTTGCTGCAGAAACGCTTTGGCCCTGCTGCAATCGCCCATTAAGTGATACACCTTGCCCAGCTTAAAAGAAGCGTCGGGTACTTTGTTATTGCCTGGGAATCCATCAATGACTTGCACCAACGCTTGCCTTGCCTGCTCGTAATCGGGTTGAGGCATGGCTGCATGGACTTCACCAATCCAATAATAAGCATTCGCTGTGAATTCCCCATCGGGATATTGCTCGATCAGTCGTTTTAGCTGGTCAATCGCATCTTCAAACTGTCTCGCTTTGATGGATGCAAGGCCCGCATCATAAAGCGACTGCTCAGATTGATCCTGAGCGGCAATCTCCTCATCTACTGCTGGCTCATTGTTGATGGTTTGGTCAGTGGAGGCGGTCGCTGGCGCTGTACCCAAGTTCTGTAGACGGCGGTCTAGCTCTAGATAGCGATCGTCTTGAATACCTTTGTGTCGCTGAATTTCATAGCTTAGTTGCTCCACAAGACCGCGAAGTGTCATCACCTCTTCTTGCAAAATTTGCATCTGATATTGGATTTCACTGCCTGATCTTGGCTTTGAAGCAGCCTCTTCCAGTATCTGCTCCTGCGGCGTTTCCGTTACAACAGGGATTTCAGCATCCAATGACTCGACGATGATGGGCGACTGACTCTCCGCCTGAGCGATCGTCCAGCAACCCATCAAACAAAGAACCGCTACCGTTTTACATCGAATAGGTATCACCAAAGACCTCCGTTATGCCATCAGAATTGCTATTTTTGCACGTGGTAAACAGCGAGTGCTCGCTGGCTGACTTATGTTAGCGCAGTAGAGGGCAGCCTTATACGAAAAAAGGCGGAGTGGCATGCTACACAATGGCAGCACCCAGAAACAAAAAAGGTCTCTACCGAGACCTTTAATGACTTCTATTCTGCAACTGCTCTTTTATAACGGCTCTTTTACAACAGCTCTCACTCAGTTGCTCTAACCCAACCCTCGACAAAGTGGGGAAGTGGGTGGCTCTAGGCGTCGCGCCCTTACCTCATCACTGAGTGTGGGCCAAGGTTAGCGGTAGACCACCTCCACTCGACGATTCTGCCGCCAGGCGCTCTCGTCATGCCCACCGTCTGCCGGCTTCTCTTCACCATAACTGACGACCTCGATTTGACTTCTGGAGGCACCCTGGGCCAGGAGATAAGCTCGAACCGCATTTGCCCGGCGCTCGCCTAATGCCAAGTTGTATTCCCGAGTTCCGCGCTCATCGGCGTGCCCTTCTAGGCGAACCCGTAAACCAGGATTCTCAGCTAGCACACTCGCGTGTTGATCTAGCTCTCGATGTGCATCTCGACGGACGATCGCTTGATCAAAGTCAAAATAGAAAACGCCTTGAAGCGTCATCGAACCTGCACCAGCATCCATCTCGTCGATGGGGATGACGATCTTGCCTCGGCTTACCATAGGCCGAATTGGTTCTGCTTCTTCTACAACGACCTCTTGGACCTCAGCAGAGGTTTCAGGCGCTTCTACTTCAGGAGCCTCTTCAACGCCCCCTGAACTTGCACAGCCCGCCAGAAACACCAGCAATGCTGCCGAAATAAAACCTAAGTTTCTATTGAAGGATGTCATGGTAATACTCCTATTATTGATCTCTCTTCTCGCGAAGTGTTGCGTTTTCCCGCGATGGCTGCCCTACGCTCCGTTGGCGGCTTTGAGATGTCAGCTTTTCCCCAACAAACCCGTATTTGAGCATACGACTGCATCGAATGCCATCTCTCAAAACGGGTTTTATTCCAATTAAGCGTCCTTTTTTACTAATAACTTTATTAACAACTGTACTAATAACGCCTGGGCAAGTCAGCGCTACGAGACCACCCTAGGGCGCCAAGGAACTATCCTCCTGGTCAACCTGAGTACTGACTTCAGTCGCAACAAATTTCTTTTTCTTCATCGGGGACCATGAGGGCTCTCTCACATCCCCTTCACGAGCAGGTAGGTTAAATTTTACGCTCCCATCCATCGAAACCCCGGCGAGAATACCTTGCCCGTCCACCATCGTTGCGTAAATCAACGTACTATCGTTCGGCGCGATGCTGGGCGATTCATCTAGCGCGGTTTCGGTTAACACCGTCAACCGGCCTCGCTCTAAATCCATATAACCAATGTGAAATATATCGTTGCGACGGTGCACCATCACAAGCCCATTGCCATCGCGCGTCAGACTCGCTCGGGCGTTGTAATCTCCCTCAAAGGTGAGGCGTTCCACTTCTAGGTCACTCAACCGAACCGAATAAATCTGAGGCTGCCCGCCTCTGTTCGAGGTAAAAATAATAGACTGACCATCTGCACTCCAGGAGGGCTCGGTATCAATCCCGTAATGCCTGGTTAACCGACGCAGTCGTCTTGGGCTTGCCTCTAGATCAAGCACATAAATTTCAGGATTTCCGTCCTTGGACAACACCATCGCCAATTTTTGTCCATCCGGTGAAAAAGCAGGAGCGCCATTTAAACCAGGGAAATTCGTCACTTGCTGCCGAGTCCTTGTCACCAAGTTGTGAACATAAATAGCCGGCCGGCTGTCTCTCTCGAACGACACGTAAGCAACTCGATCACCGTCCGGCGCCCAGGTCGCCGAAAGAATTGGCTCGCGAGATTGCAAAACAGTACGAACCCGCTGACCGTCAGCATCCGCCACATTCAGCCTATAAATTCTCTCTGGTGCTTGCCCGGTGACCGTGATGTAAAGGATTTCGGAGGCGAAAGCGCCACTGATTCCTGTGAGCGCCTCGAATACCGCATCGCTGATATAGTGCGCCATATCCCTCAGCACTAGATCGGCGCCAACGATCGTCTCTGATTGCTCAACTTCCCCCTTGTAGACGTTGTATAGATCGTAAGAAACGGCGAGATCAGGCCCTGATTCCTCTATTCTTCCGAGCACGAGATACTCAACATCTAAGAGACGCCAGTCGCGCACGAAGACTTCAGCCGCCTCGTTGGGCAACGATAGCATCGAGCTCACCGGTAAAGTCTTGAACCGGCCACTGAACCCTAGGTCCTGGGTTACGATCTCTGCGATGTCCTCAGGTAATGCGCCCCGCCCTCTCCAATCGAAGGGGACCACCGCAACCATCACCGCGTTATCCGCGCCTTGGGTGATTTCAATCTGCAATTCCGCTTTTGAAAAAACGGATAGCGCTGCAAGCCAAAACCCGATAACCGTCTGTAAGCGTCGCTTCATCACCATATCCATCTCCCTCTGCCTAAAGCCTCAGATCCTCGGGCCTAAACAGTAACGTGAACTCTCGGAAACTTTGCTCGAATAATGCTGAATCAGCGGGCACCGAAAACCGATCCACTTTCTCCACCGCGACTAATGCCGACCGATCAAAAGCCGTGTTCCCGCTGCTTTCCGCGATCTGCACATCCACCACCTCACCGGTTGGTACTAAAAACACTTTAAGAATGGCTTCCATACCATTCCTCGCGCTAGGTGGCCTCGACCAATTCTGGGCGATGTCTCGCTGGATCTGACCGATGTAGGCCATCACACGCTCATCATCTGTCACAGCCGCGCGAGCACCCTCCTCCGCAGCAATGGCTCGCATCAAATCAGCCTCCAGTAGTGCCTGATCAACGGCCGGATCTGGGGGGTCCTCATCGCGCGCAACTTCCACCAACGCCTCGACTGAATCCTCGGAATATTCAGCGACTGGGGGCTCTTCTGACTCAGGTTCTGTGGCGGGCGGCTCGGAAATCGGTATCGCTTGCGAGACGGTTTCGCTGACTTGCGCGGGCGCTTTAGGTTTAGGCTTCGCTGTCTGCTTAGGTTTAGGCGCCACATTGACCACCTTCGCCGCAATATAAAGTGGCTCAACAGAAGCGACCTGGGGAGGCGGTGACTCCCAATTGTGAAGCAACAATCCAAGCACCGCTCCATGCAAAACCAGCGCGAAAATCGTCGGCAAAATAGCTGTTCGAAGCATCAGATTGACTCCGACGACCTCGGTTGCGTGACCAGCCCTACGTCTTCGATCCCTGCATTTTTGAGGCGGTCCATTGCAGACATGACATACCCATAAGTGACGGCCTGATCTCCTTCGATCAGCACCTTAATCGAGGGCTGTGCGCCTGCGACTTTCGCTGCCTGCAACGCCATCGCTTCTAGCGACATCGCTGTTTCCTTCTCCCCAATGTTAAGGAAATATCGTCCCTCAGCATCGATACTCACAACCAAAAAGTCGTCCGGATCACTCACCTCAATGGCTTCACTATCAGCTGCTGGAAGCTCAACTTTGATCCCCTGTGTCATCAACGGGGCGGTCACCATGAAAATCACCAAAAGCACCAACATCACGTCAATGTAGGGAACGACATTGATCTCGGACATCGGTTTTCGACGAGCTACCTTGGCCATGGGTTAGTCCTCTTTGATCGACCGGTTCAGAATTGCGCTGAACTCCTCAGAGAAGGTGTCGAACCGATTCATAATGACCTCGACTTGGGCGGAAAATCGATTGTATGCGATGACCGCGGGTATCGCCGCGAAAAGGCCAATGGCGGTAGCAATAAGTGCCTCCGAGATACCCGGCGCCACCACGGACAATGTTGCTTGATTCACCATCGCAAGTCCGCGGAATGAATTCATAATCCCCCAGACCGTTCCGAATAGACCGATATAAGGACTCGTGGACCCCACCGTCGCCAGGAAAGGGAGCGCCGCCTCTAATCGCTCCTCCTCCCTTGCCATCGCCACTCGCATCGCTCGCTGAACGTTCTGCATGATGCGCTCGGCTTGAGTCCCGTAGAGTTGCGAGGAGCGAGTGTATTCTTTGAATCCCGCATGAAAAATAGACTCAAGCCCAATCACTTCGGTTTCACCCTCATCGAGCTCTACAAAGAGTGCTCTGAGGTCCTCACCCGACCAAAAATCATCCTCAAATGCCGTAGCCATCCGGCGGACCGAGGCTAGCAAAAACGCTTTTTGAAACACGAGTATCCACGACACTACCGAGGCGAAGACCAGTAACGCCATGACTAATTGCACGACAATGGTGGCATTGCTAACCAGCTCAAGAATCGACAACTGTTCGTTCATAACCCCTTCCTACTCTTTACACCCTTATCACAGATTCTCTGCACGCTTATTGGCGGCGATTCACGTTTGCTCATTCAGTCTGCTTCGGAGGAACTAGAAAATAAATCGTCACGGCCTGAGGCTACTTTTGATTTGCTCTTTAGGCCAAAATGTTGATACGCCCTATCGGTCGCAACCCTTCCTCTTGGTGTCCGCATGATGAAGCCTTGCTGAATCAAATAAGGCTCATAGACGTCTTCCAGCGTATCTCGTTCCTCGCCCACGGCAGCGGACAGTGAATCAATTCCCACAGGCCCGCCTGCAAACTTATCAATCAAGGCCATCAGTAACCGTCGATCCATCGAATCAAAGCCACTGCTATCCACTTTCAACAAATTCAGCGCTTGATCAGCGCACTGCCGGTCTATCACGCCGTTGGCCCTGACCTCCGCATAATCTCTTACCCTTCGCAGCAAACGATTCGCAATTCTTGGTGTGCCTCGGCTTCGCGCGGCGATTTCACGGGCACCCTCGGCCTCGGTGGCAACGCCAAGCAGCTCGCCCGACCGCAAGACGATCCGAGTCAGGTCTTCAATTTCATAAAATTCTAGTCTTTGAACGATTCCAAAACGGTCACGAAGCGGTGACGTGAGTAGTCCTGTTCTTGTTGTTGCGCCCACTAATGTGAAAGGCGGTAAATCCAACTTTATCGTCCGTGCTGCTGGCCCTTCACCAATCGTTATATCGACTTGATGATCCTCCATCGCGGGATAAAGAATCTCCTCCACAGCAGGACTAAGACGATGGATCTCATCGATAAAGAGCACATCCCCAGGCGAAAGGTTCGTCAGCGTCGCAACAAGATCGCCTTTCTTCTCGATGACAGGACCCGAGGTTGAGCGAATTTCAGCAGACATTTCGGCAGCAATAATATTTGCCAATGTAGTTTTTCCAAGCCCAGGTGGTCCGAAGATCAGCGTATGATCAAGGGACTCTCCCCTAGCTCTAGCCGCATCCATAAAGAGCCCCATCTGCTCAACGACGGCTGGCTGGCCAACATACTCAGACAATGTCTTTGGCCGAATCGCCCAGTCTTGCCCTTGGTCCTCAATTCGAGACTCTGGAGCAATTAAGCGGTCATTTTCAATCATTGGTTCTTTATCCCAATAGTTTCAAAGCGCGACGCAACCCGTCTTCAATGTTATCGGGGGGTGGTTCCAATTGCGACAAGGCGAGCGCGATCTCTTGTGGGCGAAACCCCAGACCAACGAGTGCGCCCTCCAATTCGTCCATCAAATGGGAAGGCGGTGAACTCTTTAACCGCTCATGTTGTGATTCAGTAACCGGAATCAAATCATCTAGCCGGCCTGACAACTCCATAACAAGCCGCTCGGCCATCACTCGTCCAACGCCCGGAATGGCATTCAGTGTTTTAATATCTGATTGCCGCACACAAGCGGCGAACGCATTGGCATCGAGGCGAGACAAGATCGCAAGCGCAATACGTGGACCTACTTTATTGACTTTGATTAACGCCCTGAATAAATCTCTGCTGGCTTGATCAAGAAAACCAAACAAAATTTGGGCGTCTTCTCTAACCACAAAGTGAGTGTGTAACGATATCTCGCTGCCTGCTGCTAAACCCGACATCAGCACGCTAGCAGGCACATCAACCTCGTAGCCAATACCGTGAACATCGATTAATAATTGTTGCTCTGATTGAGTCTTTAATATGCCGGTAATTTGCCCAATCACGATGATTTATCCACTAGCCGACCTCTTCTAAATTCGGCCCCGGGTGCGCCTATTTTTAGTAGTTGCCCCGAGGTGTGAACGTGGCAGAGCGCAATGGCAAGGGCATCCGCTGCATCCTGCTGAGGCCTACCTTGGAGCGACAGTAGGACCTCCACCATATGTTGGATCTGAGCTTTCGTTGCAGCACCACTTCCGACAATAGCTTGTTTTATTTTCTTTGCTTCATATTCTGCGATGGGCAAGCCGGCCGAAGCGGCAGCCAATAATGCAACGCCGCGTGCTTGCCCTAGCTTCAGCGCCGAGTCTGCGCTTCGCGCCATAAATATTTTTTCAATCGCTACCTGATCGGGGCGATGTTCATCGATAAGCTGGGTAAGACCTTCGTGGATTTCCTTGAGTCTTACACCGACGGAGGCGGTCAGCGTCGTCCTGATGCACCCGCTGGCTACATAACTGGCCCTGCCGTTACCAATCTCAATGACACCAAAACCGGTCACGCGAGACCCTGGATCAATCCCTAATGTAATCGCCATAGCACCCTCTCGCACTATGGAAAAGTTTATCACAGCTCACTTTTTCGTCCGTGTGAGGTCCTACAGGAAAGTGATCGGCTCGCTCATCAAAGTCCGCAACAACTCGCTTTTGGATTAGCTTCTATCCGGGCTAACTTCTATCTGGGAAGGCTTCTATCTGGAAGGGCTTCTATCTGGAGGGGCTTCTATCGCTGCCTAATCACCGTAGGCAGCGGAGAGGTTTGCGTTAGTGTAAACGTTCGTCACGTCATCGAGCTCTTCAAGCAAATCAATCATTTTAATGATCCGCTCACTCATTTCCTCGTCAAGCTCAGCATAGGTTTGAGGCGCCATAGTGATTTCAGCCAGGGCAGGCGTCATCCCCGCTTCGTCAACCTGTGCTTTAACTTGCGTAAACGCCTCTGGACTCGTGATCACCGCAATTGAGCCATCCTCCTCCACTTCTACATCATCGGCGCCCGCTTCAATAGCAAGTTCAAACAGCGCCTCTTCAGAGACTCCTTCCTCGAAAAAAATTTGACCGCGCTTATCAAACAGGTAGGCCACCGATCCATCCGTTCCGAGATTGCCGCCAGACTTTGAAAAGATGTGTCGTACTTCAGCGACTGTTCGATTCCGATTGTCGGTCATGGTCTCTACCAAGAACGCGACACCTCCCGGCCCGTATCCCTCATAGGTCAGCGCCACCAGGTCAGCGCCGTCTTGCCCGCCAGCGCCACGCGCAATCGCTCTTTCCATGGTGTCCTTCGGCATCTGAGCCGATTTAGCTTTTTCAACCACGGTCCGCAACGAAGGATTGTCTTCAATATTGCCACCACCATCACGTGCCGCGACGGTGAGTTCGCGGATGATCTTCGTGAACACTTTGGCACGTTTGGCGTCCTGGCCAGCCTTTCTGTGCTTAATGTTGCTCCATTTACTGTGTCCAGCCATGCCAGCCTCGCGTTAGGTTTTTTGAGTTCGGATGGATAACTCTTTCAACTGGGCGGGACTGACCTCGCCTGGTGCAGCCGTTAAAAGACAGGTGGCGGTTTGGGTCTTAGGAAATGCAATCACATCTCTAATCGCCTTGGCGCCAGAGAGCAGCATGACCAGCCGATCCAAACCAAAGGCGATACCCCCATGGGGTGGCGCGCCAAGCGCCAGTGCATCCAGCAAGAATCCAAACTTCTCAGTAGCCTCTTCCTCCGACAAACCGAGCACCTTAAAAATAGCCTGCTGCCAGTCAGGTTGGTACACCCTGATCGAGCCTCCGCCAACCTCAAAGCCGTTGATGACCATATCGTACGCCCGCGAAAGCGCCGACTCTGGATTTTGAAGCATCTCCTCAATGGTTCCAGACGGGTGAGTGAATGGATGATGCACAGCCGAGAATGCTTTTCCTCCTTTAGCGCCCTCGTCGGATGCCTCAAACATTGGGAAGTCCACCACCCAAAGCGCGGCCCAATCTGCCTCGTAAAGCGATAAGTCCTCACCCAGTTTCGCTCGTAGCGCGCCCATTGAGGCATTGACGACGTCCGCTCGATCAGCGCCAAAAAAGACAATATCTCCATTACCGGCACCGAGCCGCTCGAGCGTCGCGAACACGACGGCTTCAGGAAGAAATTTCAAGATGGGTGACTGGAGCCCCTCTATACCGTCTTCCAACGCGTTCACCTTGATATAGGCCAGGCCCTTGGCTCCGTATATCCCAACGAACTGCGTGAGGTCATCAATCGCCTTTCTCGTTAATCGTTGTCCGTCTGGAAGCCGGAGGGCGGCAACCCGCCCACGTGGGTCATTTGCAGGCCCACTGAACACTTTAAATTCCACGTCCTGCATCAAATCGCCAATGTCGACTAACGGCAGATCAAACCGCAAATCAGGTCGATCAGTCCCATACCGTGACATCGCTTCTTGATAAGAAATGACAGGCATGTCCCCTAGATCCACATCGATCAACGCTTTAAACAGCGTTTTAATCATTCGTTCGGCCAGGGACATGATCGAGGCCTCATCAACAAACGCTGCCTCGATGTCAATCTGGGTGAATTCTGGTTGCCGGTCTGCCCGAAGATCCTCATCTCGGAAACACCTCGCAATTTGGTAGTACCGATCGAACCCCGACATCATCAGCAGTTGCTTAAAAATTTGTGGGGACTGCGGGAGCGCATAAAAAGATCCCGGATGCACTCGACTGGGCACGAGGTAATCTCTTGCACCCTCTGGCGTTGCCTTCGTTAATACAGGCGTTTCGATATCAACGAACTGCTCTTGCTGTAAGAAATGACGGATCAAGTGCGAGGCTTCCGACCGCAACCGGAGTTTTTCCTGCATTTCAGGGCGACGCAAGTCTAAGAAACGATAACGCAGGCGAATGTCCTCGCCTGCTTCAGAATATTCATCCAACTGGAAGGGTGGCGTCTTAGAGCGATTCAATAGCTCGAGAGACTGGCCAAGCACTTCGATTTCACCCGTTGACATCTTTGGGTTAACCGCAGCCTCGTCTCGTGCCCTAACCACTCCTTGGATGCTCACCACGTATTCGTTGCGAAGTTGGTCAGCTAGCGCGAAATGTTCCTCAGTATCGGGGTCAAAAACAACCTGAACGATACCTCGATGGTCTCGCACATCCAAAAAAATAACGCCACCATGATCTCTGCGTCGATGAACCCAACCGCTCATCCTGACGGACTGCCCAATATGCTCTGACCGAAGGTCTCCACACAGATGACTTCTCATACGCTTCCTAGATCATCCCGTTTTGGGATGCCACTCAATTTATCAAAGGTGAGCCCTGTATCAGGGCGGAATTTAAAAGGACAACCGTTATTAGTCGGATGATGTGCTAGATCCACTACTTGCTGAGCTGCTCGTGCCACTATCGCTACTGCTTGACCCACCGGAGCTACCACTGCCACTACTCCCCGATACATTTTTTTTGCTACCAGTCTTGAAGTCGGTCTCGTACCAACCACCTCCCTTCAATCGAAACGCGGCGGCCGAAACTAATTTCTTCAAAGTCGATGCGCCACATGCAGGGCATTCAGTCAGCGGCGCATCTGACATCTTTTGCAATTTCTCGAGCCGATGCGAGCAACTGTCGCACTGATATTCATAAATAGGCACTGCAGCTTTCCTACTAATTCTTTGGGTCTTATCGCTTTTTTGAGGCGGAATATTGTACCGAAAGAGACATAGACACAACACAGGCTTCAATCATCCTACAAAAACAGGTGTTCGCCGCATTTTTCCAAGAAAATCGCTTGCTACGTAGGGTTTCATTCGCTATAAATACCGCGCAATCTTCGTAGGGGTCAGATCTTGAATCCATCCGAAGGTTCAACACCGGGTCTGGGGAGAAACCCGTTGTAGGCGGCAGCGCGCAGCGGCTACGCGAGGATAGCTTTTAGGCAGGCATTTTGAGGCAGAGACTTCACGGAAAAATTATGTGAAGCCCAGCTTTAAAAGGCTCTGAGGAAGGGCACATAGCTAGCCAGCGTCCCGCCATCAACGAGACCTAACACAGCAATGAAGCAGGAAAAGGATAAATCCATGGCAGCAAAAAGACCGCCCGCGATTAAAGAAAAATACACGAAGAGCGCTATCGTCGCGTCACTGTCTGAGAGCACTGACCTCAGCAAGAAGCAAGTCACGGCCGTTCTCGATGAACTATCAGGCCTCATTGAGCGCCACCTCCGAAAGGGCGCTGCAGGGGAATTCACCTTGCCAGGCCTGATGAAGATTAAGTCAGTTAAGAAGCCTGCCAGAAAAGCGAAAAAAGGCGTTCCCAACCCTTTCAAGCCTGGTGAGACGATGGACGTAGCTGCAAAGCCTGCAAGCACTGCAGTAAAGATCACGCCATTAAAAGGCATTAAGGACTTCGTCTAACGCCGTAAGCCTGAAGAAAAAGGCCGCATCAGCGGCCTTTTTTTTGCCCGGTGTTTGAGTCACTGCCGCCTTCTCCGGATTGCCGAAGACTACGGGTTGCCAAAGAGCTTGCTCGTTACGGCAGCGTTTGTTTCTGAAGAGCGCGAGCGTCTTAGCGTCATTCACTCATGCGACAGTTCGCACTGACAGCGGCCATTCCAATCAAAAAACGAGTAGGCGCTCACTACAGAAGGAAGCAGCCTGCGTTTTAGACAGAGCGGCTCATTGGGGCTGTCGATTTAATCACGAACCTTTTGCCCCTAAAGCTGTTTATCAACAAGCTGTTTATCAGCAAGCTGTCTATAACCGCTTTGTTTGTGACAGAGTAAAGATCCGAGCACGTGAATCGTCACTCACTCGACAAGTGGGACAGGGTCGCCGCATTCTGCTCCCAATGTTGGCCATCGAATTCATCAACTACCAGCGCTCGCCAATTGAGTCCGGGTACACAGCGCGCATTAATGCTTACGCCGTCAGGGTTAGAACGAGGAAAGTAAAACGGCTTCACGCCGCACGTTGGGCAAAACGTATGGCGAGCAACACCCGAGCCAAAACGGTACGTGCTCGCCTCGCCCGATGTCCACTCGAAGTGACTGAGCGGCATTATCCAATGCAAAAAATCTTCGAGCTCACAAATTGAGCAATTACAACGAAGCAAAGCGCTGGGCGGCCTAGTGTTCAACCGAAACTGCAACGCCCCGCAGTGGCAAGCCCCTTCATAGGGCATCGTATCTGTCATAAAATTTACCGACCATTTGATCGCATCCGTCGCTTTTGCGATCACAAACTTCCTGCCCCCGAACCACGGCGACGAAGAGTAGCGCAATTATGAAAACATCCCAACTCACGCTATCAACCCTGAAGGAGACGCCGGCGGACGCTGAAATCGCTAGCCATCAACTCCTTCTTCGAGGTGGTTTTATCAGCAAACTCGCATCAGGAATTTACTCCTGGATGCCACTCGGTTTGCGCGTGTTGAGGAAAATCGAGGCTATCGTTAGAGAAGAAATGGATCGAAGCGGCGCGCAGGAATTGCTAATGCCAACCTCACAGCCAGCTGAGCTTTGGCAGGAGTCCGGTCGATGGGGGCTATACGACGAAGGGTTACTGCTCAAATTTAAAGACCGTCACGAGCGTGACTTCTGTTTTGGTCCCACTCATGAAGAAGTCATCACAGACATTGCTCGCCAAGTGCTAAAGAGCCATAAGCAGCTGCCCGTTAACTATTACCAAATTCAAACGAAGTTTCGAGATGAGACGCGCCCGCGTTTTGGTGTGTTGAGAGCGCGCGAATTTGTCATGAAAGATGCTTATTCCTTTCACTCCTCGATGGATTCTCTCGCCGAAACCTATCAGTGCATGCATGACACCTACTCCAGGATTCTGAGCAGGATGCAGCTGACATTTCGCCCAGTTGCCGCGGACACGGGCAGCATAGGAGGGTCGGCTTCCACTGAATTCCATGTGCTCGCTGACTCTGGCGAAGACTTGATCGCCTTCAGCAGTGACAGTGAATACGCGGCCAATATCGAGTTAGCTGAGGCGATCACCCCCGCCGCGACAGACACTCAGCCGGATGAACTAGAGAAAGTAGCAACGCCGAATCAGAGAACCATCAGCGACATCGTTGCCTTTCTCGATCTGCCGATTGAGCAAACGATCAAAACCCTGATCGTCGAGGGCGAAGACTCAAAACTCGTCGCGCTGATACTTCGAGGCGATCATACGTTGAATCCTGTGAAGGCTGAGAAGCATCCTCTGGTCCAATCTCCACTGCGAATGGCAAGTGAAGAAGCGATTCGGGCCACGTTTGGCGCAGGCCCTGGGTCTCTGGGACCAATTGACAGTCCGGTTGACGTGATCGTTGACCGAGCAGCCAGCGTCGCCGTGAATGTCTCTTGTGGGGCCAACGAGGAGGACTTTCACTTTATCAACGTGAATATTGGGCGGGACTACGAGCCCGTGGGTGTTGCTGATCTGCGAAATGTCGAACCGGGGGATCCCTCCCCTGATGGCGAAGGATTCCTTGAAATCAAGAAAGGGATCGAGGTTGGCCACATCTTCCAACTCGGCAATAAATACAGCGCGCCAATGAAGGCCTCCGTACTCAATGAAGAGGGCAAGGCACTGACCATGGTAATGGGCTGCTACGGGATGGGCATTTCAAGGTTGGTGGGCGCAGCCATCGAGCAAAACAACGATGAGCACGGCATCATTTGGCCAGAATCTATCGCACCCTTTACCGCTGTACTGATCCCCGTCAATGCTCACAAATCAGAAACTGTTCGGGATGTCTCAAACGCCCTTTACGATGAACTGATTGGCCTTGGCGTGGATGTGCTACTCGACGACCGGGACAGCGTTCGTCCCGGCGCCAAGTTCGCAGAAGCCGAGCTGATCGGCATTCCTCATCGCATTGTGGTTGGAGAGAGAACCCTTGCTGACCAGGAAATCGAGTACACCTGCCGAGCAAGTGGGGAGTCCTCGCGCTGGCCTGAGCAGGGCGCAGCCGGCCGGTTAAAAGACATCATTGATGCAGCAATGGTGAGCGCCCTTAACTAGATAGGGCCTTCAGCCTTGTAGAGAGCCCTCAGCCTTGTAGAGAGCCCTCAGCCCGATAAAGAGCACTCCCAGCCAGGAAAAAGCCTTCGAAGGAACGCTACCCTGCCCTCCGTAGCAAACAACGTTGGATTACCTGATGTTTGAGACCGAACTAGCCAGACGGAACGGGCTTATCAAGAAGTTGTGTCAGTGAACGTTTCGAATGCCTAGGAATTGGATTGGGCACCCGTTCATCAATAACCACAGGGCACTCAAAGGCGCGGACCATCAAGACAGGGAAACCATTGCCGAGATCACGTCCGCTTATTCCGCACCTGAGGCGACTGGATTGATTACCGCCAACAGCGAGGCAGCAGTCTGTGGTCCGACGAGTACCTCTCTAACTCCGCCATCAGGATGGACAAGAACGGTCGTTGGCAACACGGTCGGCGGATCAATGCCGAGGCTCATCGCTGGATCGAGTGTCAAGACTGGAAATTCGATTCCCATTTTCTCAATTGATGCCATTGCCGCTGTCGCTGTCGATGGCGCGTCAAAATCGACTCCCAAAACAATGAGCTCAGCCGAATGTTCGTGCGCTAGCTCATTTAATTCAGGAATTTCTGTAATACACGGGCCGCACCAAGTTGCCCAATAGTTAATCACCTGCCACTTGTTCTCCAGACTCGATGACGTCACCGCCGGGCCCTGAACGGTTCGATAAACGCTTTCGCTCTCAACTTGCCCACAACCACTGACTAATAGAATCGTTAAGCAGCAGACCCAATGGCCTCGAGCGCCAATTTTTTTTGAGATCAAAATGAGCAACGAATGGATACATTCTCGCGCCGTTTCCCATTGGTCAGCAATTGACTTCACTACCGCCTCCATCCCATTTACCTTTACTGTGTTACCCAAATTTAGACTGTCGCCTGAGTTCAAGCTTTACCCACTGTGTTGATAACACGTTAGCTTGTCTTGCCAGGCTACTGCCCGAATGGTTCACGAATTCGACCCACTTGGCCACCAGGCAATGTTCGTGCAGGTTTAACGCAGTTTCTACGCGCCCAATCCGCTTCCTGCTCTCTTTCTGAGGAAGCCTTTAACCAGATCCAATCAACACTCATGCCTTGTTATCGATCTGGGACATGATCGAAATGTCCGGTCGCATGGACTACAAAGGCAGGGACCTGGCTCTCTCGCTATTACCCGGGTTCTCTCTACCAGGGCCACCTTTAAACTCGCTATCTCGTCCACAACCCGATAATGACGTTAAGCGGGGGACTATTGTGATCAGGCTACGGCAGAACTACGCTCGCCAAGCACTATTAGGCGCCGCTTGCTTCCGACGGCGAAAAAATTTTCTTCAACGGCTGATTGACTAGGGCCGTCTCATCCACCAGCGACTGTTTCCATTGCGCACAAAGGTCCATGACCCACTCATCCTTGATACCCGGATCCGATAACAGAGTGTCCGTAGGCCGCGGAACGTTGAGCGAGGTCATGAGTGAACGGAGCGTGATTTGCTCGAGGCTCTTTGCCAGGACAACCCCTCGATTGGCATCTTCCATAACAAAACCCGCAGACTTCAAATGGGCGATGTCGCTTGTAATCTGCTCGAGCGAGAGCTCATAGCGTTCAGCAAGCGCGGACCGGATGCCTTCACGGCCTAGCCCTTGATCAAAGCACTCATCGACGATGAGAAGCGTTCCTAGATATCGAAAGAGGGGCGATGTGCCTTGTGACCGAGGCATCTCTCCGTACGCCAATGTCCGCGTGAGCTCAGCTCCGACTAGCACAATCGCCCAGGAGAGATAAATCCAAAGCAACAAGATAGGTAGGGTTGCAAACGCTCCATAAATCACCTGAAAAGGCGCCGCCATGATGAGGCTTGAAAACACCCATTTCGCGACTTCCGCAAGTAGGCTGGCCAATAATCCACCAAACAATGCGTGTTTGACCGACACTTTCGTGTTGGGAATTAAGCAGAATGCAGTCGTTAGCATTCCGCAATTGAAGATCACGGGTAACGCCCACAAGGTGATTGGCGAATCAGAAACATCAGATATCAAAGGAAGGCTCAAAATATAAGTAGTCACACCGAGCGTTGCCGCTATCAACAGAGGCGCCAGTGTGAGAATGGCCCAGTAGGTCAACAATCGCTGCAGCCCTCGACGAGCACGTTCGACCCGCCATATCGTGTTAAAGGATTGCTCAACCGTAAACAACATCCAAATGGCACTGGCCCCCAAAATAGCGGCACTCGGTATGCTCAACTGCTTTGCTTGTTCGGAAAATTGCGCCAAGTAACTTTGTACAACGCCAACACTCTCTGGAACGATGTTGGAGAAGACAAACGCCTCAAATTCTTGTAACAGTCCCTGGAATGCGTCAAAAGCGGTGAGCACCATATAGGCCAGAGCGATGGTTGGCACGAGCGCAAATAACGTCTGATAGGTCAACGCCTTGGCGACGGAGCTACAGTCGTCCTCGACAAAATGTCGAGCCACCGCCCGAATCAACTCCAGAACGCTAGGATTCGCTTGACGCACCGGTTACCCTTTTGAGCCCAACCATAAGGTTTCTTATCACCGTGACAGATATCACGCTATTTCATAACCCTCGCTGCTCGAAATCAAGGGCAACGCTTGCACTGCTAGAAGCCGAAGGACTGACCTTCACCGTCCATCTATATCTAGAGACACCGCTATCGGAGCAAGCCTTGCGTGGGCTTGCAGACCAACTGATTGATGGTGAAGAGACGATCTTGCGCACCGAGGATGCCGCCAAGGTTGAACCAGATGTTGACCCCTCCTCGCTCACGCCGGACGAACGAATTGCACTCATTGTGCGATACCCCGAACTCATGCAGCGACCCATTGTGCAATTAGGGGATCAAGCAAAGATCGGTCGCCCCCCTGAATCAGTGCTCGAACTATTTAAAGTCTGAAAAGAATAAAGGCTGAAAAGAGTCGCCTCCGTGTGGGTTCTCGGTTGTTGCGAAACTGCTCGCAAATCCACCACCGGCAAACCGAATTCCATTTGGTCTGCCGCTAGGTCGGCATTTTCTAACCACGTGATGAGCGCCCTGCCGACGCTTCGATTTTTCTAAGTGCTCAAGGACTTTCTCTAACCCTTGTTTCGGGGTTGGCAAACTACTGCTGTACCGCCGTCACAAAGCAAAGTCGCGTGCTACGCGTGCGGCTCGTCCTCTCTATAAGAGGACTTAGTACAGGAAGGGCTAGTAAAGGAGAGATTAGTGAATAATTTTGGGAACCGTGCGCTCAGTGTTCTTGGCACGATCTGATGTGCTTGCTGACTCACGCCTTGCCTGGGCACCGCGCTCTCGGCTCCTAACCTCATAACGCCGAGTCACAATTTCGCCGTTCAGCACGTCCGGTAACTCGCTCAAAAATGTCTCCATATGCGGCGTGTCGAAATGATCTTGCAGCGCGTCGATGGATTCCCATTCTTGGAACAACAGGAATTCCGTGTCCGAGGAGAGCGCCGCATAGAACTCGTAGGTCAGGCAACCCGGTTCTTTACGAGATAGTGAAGACATTTCTTCCATTAGAGCGAGCGCTTTTGATCTAGCTTCTGCTCTGATGGGGAATACACCGTGTACGATAATCATGCGACCAGTATACCACTCGGAACGCGGCAAACGTGTCGGTCACGATTCCCGGTGAACAGCGAAAGGCGACCAGGTCTGCTCAACCGGCATCAATTCAATCTGATTGATATTGACATGCGCTGGCCGTAACGCCACCCAAACGATGACGTCAGCAATGTCGTCGGCAGACAGTGGCTTCATACCCTCATAGACGGCCGCCGCCTTGCTCTCATCTCCGCTAAAGCGTACTACCGAGAATTCGGTCTCACACATTCCTGGCTCGATCACCGTGGCACGGACCCCCTTACCTAGCAAATCCGTACGGAGGTTGCGCGTGAATTGCTGGACAAACGCTTTCGTACCACCGTAAACATTTCCTCCTGGATAAGGCCAATTTGCGGCAACCGACCCCATGTTAATCACGTGACCCCGACCTTGTTCTACCATTATCGGCAAGCAGGCACGCGTGCAGTACATAAGGCCCTTAATATTGGTGTCCACCATCGTTTCCCAATCGTCAAGGTCCACAGCATCGGCACCGCTTAAGCCCAGCGCCAGACCTGCGTTATTGATCAAGATATCCGGCTGATGAAAGGGCTCTGGGAGCGTCACAAACGCCTCCGACACCGCCTTCGAATCCCTCACATCGAGTTCCACTACATGACAGGGCGCGTCTTTTTCGAGCATAGACGCTAGATCAGTCAATCGCTCCAAACGACGGGCCATCAAAACCAATCGATATCCTTCACTGGCAAACCGCTTGGCCGCCGCTCGCCCAAACCCCGAGCTCGCACCCGTGATTACAACGGTTCCTTTACACGCTTTCATACTCCCTCTCGGTGCCCTAGACCTGCTGCGGTTAACACATCGGTAATCTCATCGAGAATCACTGGGTCATCGATGGTGGCTGGCGTATCTACCGCTTGACCATCTGCGATTTGACGCATGGTCTTTCGTAGAATTTTCCCGGATCGAGTTTTTGGCAATCGTTGCACCACCACCCACTTCTTAAAGTTGGCAAACGCTCCAATATTCGAGCGGACCAGTTGGATGAGCTCCGAGCCAATCGCATCCAACGATGCTTCGGCTCCATCCTTCAAAACCAGCAGACCTAGCGGTACCTGGCCTTTGTCATTGTCCTGAACACCGATCACCGCGCATTCGGCAACGGCAGGATGAAGTGCAACAACAGCTTCCATTTCACCGGTGGACAAGCGATGACCGGCAACGTTAATCACATCATCCGTTCGACCCGTGATAAAGAGATACCCGTCCTCGTCGAGGTAACCCCCGTCACCGGTGTGGTAGTAGCCGGGGTACTCAGTCAAATAAGCTTCAATAAGACGGTCATGGTTGTTCCATACGGTCGGCAAACATCCCGGCGGTAATGGCAGCGACAGTACGACCGCCCCCGTTTCGCCAGGCGCACAAGGCGTGAGTGATTCATCCAGAATCTTGACCTCGTATCCAGGAAGTACCGGCCCAGCGCTACCCACTTTGACCGGCAATGGCACGCCTTGCCCCTGGGGCACACCAGCCACCGGGCTGCCCGTCTCGGTTTGCCACCAATGATCAACGACGGGCACAGGAATTCTTTCGACTAACCAATGATAGGTCGCCGGATCTGTTCGCTCTCCTGCCAAAAAAAGTGATTTCAACGCGCCAAGGTCGTACTGATTGATGAGTGCACCGTCAGGATCTTCCTTTCTGATCGCACGAAAAGCAGTAGGAGCCGTAAAAAAGATATTGACCTTATGTTCGGCCATCACTCGCCAGAAGGTTCCGGCATCAGGCGTGCGCACAGGCTTCCCTTCAAAGAGAACGGTCGTACACCCCATTAGGAGTGGGGCATAGACAATGTAAGAGTGACCCACCACCCAGCCCACGTCAGACGCAGCCCAGAAAACATCTCCAGGTCCAGCACCGTACAGCACCTCCATGCTGTGCTTTAACGCGACCGCATGGCCACCATGGTCACGAACGACGCCCTTAGGCTTCCCGGTCGTTCCGGAGGTATACAGGATGTAAAGCGGATCAGTTGCCTTGACCTCAATCCAAGGCGCGGCTGGGGCCTTTTTAACCTGACTCCCCCAGTCCACATCTCCCGAACTTAACGTGTAAGTTGCCTCTGGCCTCGCCAGAATCATACGTCCATCGACTTGGTGTTCAGCCAAACGGCAGGCTTCATCTACCAAGGGCATGTAGGGAATCACTTGGTCAAATTCGATGCCGCAGGTTGCAGTCATCAGTACTTTAGGAGTCGCATCATCGATTCTAGTGGCCAATTCTCGTGGAGCGAATCCACCAAACACCACCGAGTGAATCGCACCGAGTCTCGCACACGCGAGCATGGCAAATGCCGCCTCCGGTACCATGGGCAAGTAAATGATGACCCGGTCTCCAGGCCCTATCCCCATTAGAGACAAGGCGCCCGCCAACCGCTCTACCTCGGCTAACACTTCTCGGTAACTAAAGCGCTTGATGGTATGCGTCACCGGCGAGTCATAAATGAGCGCCGTTTGATCGCCTCGCCCCAGCTCGATCTGATAGTCAAGCGCAAGATAGGCCGTATTGGTTGTTCCATCCGAAAAATAATCGGCCAGCCCGTCAGGTCTCTCGTCGACGATAGCGCTGGGCGGCGAGAACCAAGGGAGTTGTTCGGCTTCGGCCCGCCAATAAGTCTCGGGATCGTTCCGCGACGTCATATATCGCTCAGAGAAAGATCTCGGCATTATTGCGCCGCTTCCGATGCCACTTGACTACCAATCAGTCGATCAACCTCACCCGCATCATATCCAGCGATTGCCAGAACATCTCGAGTATCTTGACCCGGCTGACGCGATGCCGTTGATAACCCAGGAGCGGTTCGTGAAAACCGCGGAGAGGGCGAGGGTTGCATTACCCCGTCTAGGGACTGAAATGTCTGTCGCTCGGCATTGTGCGGATGGGACGCCACTTCGCTAATGGATAGGACAGGCGCAAAGCAAACGTCTGACCCCTCCATGATGGCGCACCACTCGTCTCTCGATTTAGTTTTGAATACCTCGGTAAGCCGGGCTTGCAATTTTGGCCACTCGCTCTGATTCATTTGTGGCGCAAATTCTTCCGGGTCAAGACCGGCCTTCTCGATCAAGAGTGCGTAAAACTGGGGCTCGATGGACCCAAGCGAGATGTACTTGCCGTCTCCTGTCTCGTAGGTCCCATAAAAGTGTGCTCCGCCGTCTAGCATATTGCTGGCGCGTTCCTCCTTAAACACCCCTGCAGCATGCATGGTGAAAAACATCGCCATCAGCGTCGCCGAGCCATCAACCATGGCGGCATCCACTACCTGCCCTTTGCCTGACTTGTTCGCTTCGAGCATTCCACAGGCGATACCAAAAGCCAGCAGCATTCCGCCGCCACCAAAGTCACCCACAAGGTTAAGGGGCGGAACAGGTTTACCGTCTTTTGGACCGATGGCATGCAGCGCACCCGCGAGAGAGATATAGTTAATGTCGTGGCCGGCCGCTTGTGCCATGGGTCCTTCTTGACCCCATCCTGTCATGCGCCCGTAAACCAATTTTGGATTTCTGGCCATACAATCCTCTGGTCCAAGGCCTAAACGCTCGGTGACGCCAGGTCTAAAGCCCTCAAACAGCGCGTCCGCGGATTCGCACAACTTAAGCACAACATCGACTGCTTCCGGATTCTTTAAATCCAGCGCAATGGATTTGCGTCCGCGGCCCAGAACATCTTGGCCCCTAGCAGTCGCTCCATAACGATCGATACGGATCACCTCAGCACCCATATCCGCGAGCATCATCCCGCAAAATGGGCCAGGGCCTATCCCAGCAAGTTCAATAATTCGATATCCCGTTAACGGTCCCATGCCATGTCCTCCCTCTCTAATTGCTTTCATTTAGGCACAAGTGCTGAGGTGTTCGCAATCAATCATCTGGACGGCATTTGAGAATTTAGGAACCAGGCTTCAGCCGCACTTTCAGTCGCGGTATCCTTAACGCACGATTGCCGCATAAGAGACGTACCCCATGCTAGAGACCGTCGTTATTGAGCCAGAACAGCCCGCACAAGGCGCGGTGATCTTCCTTCATGGATTGGGCGCGGACGGACACGATTTTGAACCCATCGTGCCAGAGTTAGGCGTTGACGACCTGCAATTACGCTTTGTTTTCCCACACGCACCAGAGCGACCGATCACGATCAACGAGGGCGAACCGCTCAGGGCTTGGTATGACTTTGTGCCTCACTCGGAACATGCAGGAAGCGACGACATCAAGGCCTCAGCGCACTCAATCAAGGCCCTCCTCCAAGCCCAGATCGATACGGGAATCCCACCCGAGCGCACCATGCTTGCCGGGTTCTCCCAAGGCGGCGTCATGGCACTGGAAGTAGGACTGCGCTACGAGCAGCGCATCGCGGGAATCATCGCTTTATCCACTTATTTGCACGATGCCGCCACGACCGAGCAAGAGCGTACCGATGCCAATCTCGCGCTCCCTATCTTTATGGGTCATGGGACAGCGGACCCAATGATCCCGATCATGCGCGCCGCGACCTCTCGGGAAAACCTCATCCGCCTCGCGTACGACATTGAATGGCATGACTATCCCATGGGTCACCAAGTCTGCGTCGAAGAAATCGAAGACATTGCTCGCTTCATTCGCCGATGCCTTTGATGCTCAAAGTCGCTTCAGCACAAGACTGGCTGGACACAGTGCTTGGGTCGTTTGACGAATTCCTTCTCGACCACGCCGCCAACGAACGCAAAGCCTCTGCTATGGCCATGTCGATGGTGGCGCACTATCCCGATCGGCTCCGTCTCGTGACGGAGATGATCGATCTAGCGCTCGAAGAGATGAATCACTTTAGGCAGGTGTACCGCCTGATCGAAGCGCGAGGATTGATGTTGACTGCGGATGATAAAGATCCCTACGTCAATGCATTGAGACGGCGAATGGACAAAACGCGAGAGCCTTACTTGCTGGATCGGCTTTTGACGGGATCTGTCATCGAAGCACGCGGCGCAGAGCGATTTTCGCTGATCGCGGACGCACTAGAGGATGACAAGCTCGCCTCCTTCTACACGGTCCTCGCGCGTTCTGAGGCTGAGCATCAAAGCCGTTTTATCGAGATCGCCAACCTCTACTTTCATCCAAGCGAGGTACAGGAGAGGCTCGAGTTTTGGCTTGAGGAAGAAGCGACTGTCCTCGCTGAAATCCCTATCAGACCGCGTCTGCATTGATGAATCTGAAGGGTCGAGCTTCGAAGGCGGTGACCAAATATCTCTCTGGCCACGCGGAGCCAGAAATTGATGATCTTGCGCTTGTGACTTCGTATGACACCGCTTTAGTGATCCCCGCCTATCGAGAGAGGGTCGCGTCTATTAAGCGGATCATCCTCGCGCTTCCAGAGAGTTGTCTCGTCATTCTAGTGATTAACGCGCCGCGTCCCGATCCCGCCACCCTCGACTGCCTTCAAGCATTAAGGACTGAGCCGCAAATCGCTCACGGTCGCTGGTGGACCCTGCACCGACTTGCGAGTGGCCACTCGACCCTCATCTTTGACTACTGCACGGAGGATCATTGTCCACCCGCCAAGCAAGGAGTTGGGCTCGCCAGAAAACTGGGGGCCGACGCTGCGCTCATGCTTTTCGCTGACGGCACACTTGCTACAGACCGGATCTATCTCACCGACGCCGACGCAAGACTTCCGAGCGATTATCTAACGCGGTCCTGGCCGCCATCAGCCAGCGGAGTCGTTTTTCCATTCAGACACTCGCTCACGGGATCAGTCGAGCAGAAAACGGCGACACTTCTCTTTGAATGTCGGCTCCATCACTATACGTCCGGTCTCGCATTCGCCAAATCGCGGTATGCTTTTCCTACTCTTGGTTCATTAATCGGCGTCAGAGCAGAGGCCTATGCCAAGGTTCGCGGGGTGCCTAAGCGCTCCGCTGGAGAGGACTTCTATCTTCTCAACAAACTCGCCAAAGTCGGGGACGTCGTGCCGCTCAGAGGCCAAGCGATCCGGCTTTCTAATCGACAATCTAATCGGGTTCCGATTGGCACCGGTCCTGCGATGCACTCGCTTGTCAGCAATCTGCAAGCGAACGAATGGCCTACCTTTTATGCGCCTGCCAGCTTTCAAACTCTGGGGCTTCTTCTCAGCGCATTGAATCAAATCACGTTGCCTGAGCAGCTCGGCGAGCTTCAAGATCCCGCCATCAAGCACTACATCGAGAGCACGCAGCTGGTGGGCCAGCTATCTAAACTTAAGCAATCGACCCCAAGCCACACACAATTCCAGCGCGCGGTAGACGCATGGTTTGATGGGTTTAGACAACTCAAGTTCATCCACTTCGTGCAAGACCATTGGCATCCCCAAGTTCCACTAAATCAGGTGCTCGAAGCGCCTTGGTTTCATACTCCAAACCGCGCATCGATGGGTAACGCAAGGTACCGGCAACTGCAGCAGCTCGCGCTGGCTCAATCTGTTTGAATTCTTCAATCCTCGTCGCAACCCCAATAGACTTTACCCGTTAGTCGCCCACTTAGCGCAAACTCGCAGAATTGACAGCACGTGCTATCGAACCACGTGTTAAAATATAGTTACGTTTAAGTGACCTACCCGACATGTTCCACGTCTTTATCGATGGTCAAAATGGCACGACTGGTCTCCAGATCCGTGATCGCCTCGAAAAGCATCCCGACATTGCTGTCATTAGTATCGACGAAGAGCGGCGCAAGGATCATACAGCCAAGCAAGCAATCATCAGCGAGGCCGACGCAGTGATTCTTTGCTTGCCTGACGAAGCAGCGATCCAAACAGCAGCGTTGATCGATGAGCAAATTCTCATTGACGCTAGCACCGCCCATAGAACCCATCCAGATTGGACTTACGGTCTTCCGGAACTGAGTCCCGTTCAGCGCGAACACATCAGAACAAACAGGCGTATTGCCAATCCTGGTTGCTATCCGACGGGCTTCACACTCGCTATCCGTCCGCTGATCGACCAAGCGCTGCTGCCACGAGAGACGGCGATATTCGTGAGTGCGTTATCCGGTTACTCCGGGGGTGGCAAGGCAATGATTGAGCAATACTCTGGCAACGACGCAGCAGCGTGCAGGCCATATGCGTTTGACCTTAATCACAAACATTTGCCTGAAATGGCTAAATTTTCTGGCCTAGAGTCAGCACCCATTTTCTTGCCCCATGTCGGCAACTTCTATCAAGGGATGCTTATCGAAATCGGGCTAAAGAAATCAGCCTTCACCAAACCTATGTCGAGCGCCACGATTTGCGAGGCATGGCAAGCGGCTTATGCCGTTTAGCCATTCATCCAAATCATGGAAGCTAACCCTGAAGACTGCTTGATTGAGCGATTTTTAGACCCGGAGGCGGCAAACGGCTCAAATCGAGTAGAACTGCTTTGCTTTGAGAGTCAAACAGACCTATTGCTGGTAGCTCGGTTGGACAATCTAGGAAAAGGCGCAGCCGGCGCAGCCGTTCAAAACTTGAACATCGCGCTTGGGCTCTCAGAAACAACTTCTCTTTAATCATCAAACAACCGTTAACCATTTAACATCCTTTAACAATCAAACAACCTTTAACCATCAAACGATTAGGGATCTCAGCGAAAAGACCATGAACAGACCAGACCTCGAAAAAAAATATCAAGGCTTTATCGATCGTCACCTTGACCTTGATTTGACGCGAGGCAAACCCTGTCCTGAACAACTTGACCTCTCCAACGAGTTGCTGTCACTCAGTCTCGCAGTAACTGACGAAAAGGGAACTGACATCAGAAATTATGGGGGGCTTCGAGGTTTGGCAGAGGCTCGACGACTGGGGAGTTGGCTCCTGGACGTGCCAGAGGAAAACGTCATCGCTGGCGGCAACAGTTCTTTAAATTTGATGTATCTCGTGCTGTCTTGGTGGTTGTCACTCTCTCATCGAAACGATAGTCCTGCCGTCCCGGGCCGATTCATCTGCCTCGTGCCTGGCTACGATCGACACTTCACGCTTTGCGAGCACCTCGGTTACGACATGATCAGTGTGCCATTACTCGATGATGGTCCAGATATGGACAAGGTAGAGGAATTGGTTAGGAGCAACCCGGATATTGCAGGCATATGGTGCGTGCCGAAATACAGCAACCCTACCGGCCACACCTTCTCAGACGAGGCAGTCAAACGCATCGCAGCGCTTCCCTCACTCACGGATAGCAACTTTATCGTAATGTGGGACAACGCTTATTCAGTTCATCATCTCACAGACAATGGCGACCCACTCGGCAGCTTGTTTGAGGAAGCGGAGCGAAGCGGCACACAGGACGCTATCGCAATCTTTGGCTCCACATCGAAAATTACGTTTGCCGGCGCGGGTGTCGGATTTTGTTCGCTGAGCGAACTTAACCTTCAGCGCTTCGAGGCGTTTATGGGGGAGCAAATGATTGGCTTCGACAAGGTCAATCAGCTGAGACACGCACGATTTCTTGAATCGCGAGAAAAACTCGCCGCCCATATGGCGCAGCACCAGGCGATTCTGGCGCCAAAGTTCGACGCCGTCTACCGGGCTCTCGAACCCCTAAAGGAGGCTGGCCTGATCCAATATCGGAAACCAAATGGCGGCTATTTTGTCTCGGTAGACCTTATGAAGGCCAGCGCGCGAGCGGTGGTTGAACTCGCATCGAGCGCCGGAGTGAAACTCACGCCGGCCGGCGCCACCTACCCTTATGGTCAGGACCCGGCAGATAGCAATCTCAGACTTGCGCCGAGCTTCCCGGATATCGCGACCCTTGAGCAAGCAATGGAAGTATTTATCTGCAGCGTACAACTAGCTAGCCAGTAGTCTTTCCCTATCAAGTCTCCCTTAAATCCCTATAATGACGCTCGGCAGACGAGTGTCTCACTGCTCGTCGCCCTATTTGGCAGTAATGTGCCTCAACGCGTACGGAAAACAACATGTCATTGCTTAAGCGATGGTTAGGCGGCGATTCAAAGCCCGCGCCATCATCAACATCTAAAGCCTCACCTCCTCGAGGAGGCGGTAAGAAGAAACAAAAAGCCGCGGCGGGCAACCAGGCTAAGCAGCCTAAATCTGACAAGGCGGTCAAGAGCGCCAACGGTCACACAGACAACGGCAAAACGCCCGCTCGCAAAAAGATCAAACCATCACCGAAAGATCTACCGCCTTTGGGTGATGATTTTGCAGTGCTCGACTTACCTCGACCCCTGAATCACGCCATCCAAACGCTCGGTTTTGAGACATGCACACCGGTTCAGAAAAGCGTTTTACCCCACAGCCTTGATGGCGCAGACATCATCGCACAAGCACAGACCGGCACAGGCAAGACGGCCGCGTTCTTGGTGTCGCTCATTACTTTCCACCTTGAAAATCCTGAGGAGCGATCTAGAGCACCCGGCGTTCCTTTTGGGTTGATTATCGCCCCGACAAGAGAATTGGTCATGCAGATCGCGGCGGACGCCGAGTCTTTGACACAATTCACCGATTTACGCGTGATGGCCGTCGTCGGCGGCATCGATTACGAGAAACAAAAAAAACAACTCACCACTCCGGTGGATATCGTTGTAGCAACACCAGGTCGCTTACTTGATTTTTGTCGGTCGGATATTCTGAAACTGAATCAAGTCGAGATGCTCGTGATCGATGAAGCCGATCGTATGTTGAATATGGGATTTATCCCTGACGTGAAGGCCATTATTCAGCGTTGTCCAAGGAAAGAGCGAAGGCAAACTCAACTGTTCAGTGCAACTTTCAGCGAAGACATCAAACGGCTTGCTGCGCGGTGGACGTTGGATCCTGTGCGCATCGAGATCGCACCAGAAAAAGTCGCCACCGACACGGTGACCCAGAAACTGTTCTTGACTGCGGAGGACGACAAATTCTCAGTCCTTTGCAACCTTATTGATTCTGAGGATCTAGACAAAGTCATTATTTTCGTGAACCGAAGAGACGCCACCCGACGCTTAGAAGACCGCCTGTATCGGCAGGGCTACGCAACCGGACTATTGACAGGAGAAGTTACCCAGAAAAAACGAGTGAAAACGCTCGAAGGTTTCAAATCGGGTGAGCTCAAGGTCCTTGTCGCTACCGATGTCGCGGGTCGAGGTATCCATGTGGACAACATCACCCACGTCGTCAATTACAACCTGCCAGAGGACCCCGAGGACTACGTTCATCGCATTGGACGCACAGGTCGAGCTGGCGCAGACGGAACCTCTGTCAGTTTGATCTGCGAAAACGATGCCTTCATGCTCGGAAGCATTGAGACACTCTTAGGACAGCCGCTTGTCTGTGAACACCCTCCTGAGCAACTCTTACAGGCAACAAAGGCGCCCGTTAGAGGATCCAGAAAGCAAGATCTCATCCAATCAGGCAACGACAGTAAACATGGCAGACGAGGAAAACCATCCACTCATCGCCGACGCTGATCAAACATTTGTATCCAAAGAGGCATTGGCAACGACCAAGCCCCAGGGATCTCGGCACCAGCAGAACGCGAATGCTATTCGATACGCCCACGATCTGGGGTTAGCTTCAGGCCTAACAACCTTGGGCGTGAAGCTGGTTCGGGTAAAAAAGGGCAACCAATCGACCGAGCACCATCGCCACCTAAACGATGAAGAATTTGTTTATATTCTTGCCGGACGCGGCTTCGCAAGAGTGGGCGATGAGCGGTTTGAAATCGGCGCAGGCGATTTCCTGGGTTACCGTAAATCTGGCCCAGCGCACAGCCTCGAAAACCCGTTCGAGGAGGATCTTGTTTATCTCATGGCTGGAACGCGGTGTGACACGGATGTTTGTGACTACCCGGATTTAGCGCTCCGTCAATTTCGAATCAACGGCGTTCGGTATGCAGCAAACATGGCGGATTTAACTGAAGTCCAACCCTCACTCTTGGCTAGCCGCGATCATGCTACGATCAATCAAGACCAAGAGTAGCGAGCCCAATGCAAGCCCCTAAACCTATTGCTAGCCTAAATGTTTTAGGTGAGCCACTTTCACCTTGCAGTACTGATCCCATGACCGGATTTTTTCGAGACGGCTGTTGCAATACCTGCAAGGAGGACGTGGGCATTCACTCCGTTTGTGTCGAGGTGGATTCGGCTTTCTTGCAATTTTCTAAAGCTGAGGGCAATGACCTAATTACTCCCAGATTGGAGTGGGGATTTCCTGGCCTCAAACCAGGAGACCGGTGGTGCCTCTGCGCAGGACGCTGGCTGGAGGCGCATCGCAAAGGGGCGGCTCCACCCGTTTTCTTAAGTAGCACTCACGCAAGGACGCTGGAGATCGTGCCACTCCATCTCTTGAAGGCCAACGCCGTTATCATCAATTAGAGGAAAAGTTCGTGCGACTGACTGGCAAAAAGATTCTGATCACTCAATCCGATGCGTACATGGGACCCGCTATTCAGGCCTTCTTTGAAGCTGAGGGTGCCGAGCTCACTGCTGCGCCCGGACTCGTTCCTTTCGGCGATGGGTTTAACAGTTACCCGCCGCTCGACCAACCCTTTGATGTCGTTATTGCCAACCTTGCCCACGATCCAATGAACGGTCCTCTCGATCAGCTAAAGGATGATTCATGGCAGGCCCTTTTTGACACGATGGTTCATCCCCTAATGAGCCTGGTTCGCCATTTCGCGCCGCGCATGGCAGATCAAGGAGGGGGCAAGATTGTTGCGGTAACCAGCGCGGCACCCCTTAGAGGCATCCCGGGTTCCGCAGCCTATTGTGCAGCTAGAGGCGCCCAGAACGCCTTCATCAAAGCAGCCGGGCTCGAATACGCCGATCGTAACGTACAAATCAATGCCATTGCACAGAACTATGTCAGCAATCCCGTATACTATCCTCTAGAACTGGTTGCCTCAGAGCGGTTTAAGAAACATCTCCAACGAAATGTTCCCCGAGGACGGATCGCCGAAGCAGAAGAGCAAGCGGCGTTCGCGTGTTTCCTAGCGTCCGATGAGAGCGATTTTTTTGTCGGCCAAATCTTTCCCTTCTCTGGCGGCTGGGCCACCAACAGCTAATGGCTGACCCAGCGTGGTTATCACGGCAGATCCACACCTGGCATGTGGAACAGGTTGCGCCCTTCAACCCACCTACACAGGCTGCCCGTGCCTATAGACTAGAACGGTTGGCGACTCCTGACCCCTTATATTGCCGTTATCTCTATGCCGCCGTGGGCTTTAAGTGGGTTTGGTACGAGCGGTTAGCCTGGTCTAAAGCCGATTGGCAAACGTGCCTTGGCGACGCCAACCGACACACGTTTGTCGCCTACATCGAGGGGTCCCCCATTGGCTACTTTGAACTCGTTGATCACGGACAGCATGAGATCGAAATCGCCTACTTTGGCTTAATGCCAAACCAAATTGGCCGGGGTCTTGGCAAGCCATTCTTGTTTGATGCGATCAATGAGGCCGAGACACTTGGCGCCAAACGCATCTGGCTACATACCTGTGACATGGATCACCCCGCCGCGCTCAGTAACTATCTGGCCTGCGGATTCTCTGTCTTTAAAGAGGAGTCTTTTGAGGCTCTCGTTCCCAGCCCAATGCCCGATCCTTTCTCTTTCTAGTCCTGCTGCGTTCACTCACGCAAAAAAAACGCCCCGAGGGGCGTTTTTTTGGTTAATCACTAACAAGTCTGTGCACGTCGTTGAAGCCTGTCTCTGCCAGATGGACCCCAACGGGGGTGCCCAAACTAGTTATATCAGATTACGACTTGGTGAACTCGGGATAAGCTTCAATACCAATGTCTGTTACGTCTGAACCGACCATTTCCTCCTCCTCGGATATCCTAATTCCGATCACCGCCTTGATCACCGACCAAACGATGAGCGATACCACGAAGGTCCATACAAAGATCGCGAGGGTGCCGAGCAACTGTCCCATGAAAGTGGCGTCTCCGTTGGAAAGCAGAACTGCGAAGATCCCCCAAATTCCGCACACCCCGTGCACAGAGATAGCGCCAACAGGATCGTCAATCTTGATTTTGTCGAAAGCGACGATCGAAGCCACTACAATCACGCCACCAATCGCGCCGATGATGACGGAAAGACCTGGTGCCGGACTAAGGGGATCCGCGGTGATTGAGACAAGGCCCGCAAGCGCCCCGTTTAACGCCATGGTCAGATCTGACTTACCAAACGCCAATCGAGCCGCAATCAAAGCTGCCACCAAGCCTCCGGCAGCCGCCATGTTCGTGTTAACGAAAACCCGTGCAACTGCGTTTGCTTCATCGATATTCGATAGTTTCAGCTCTGATCCGCCATTGAATCCGAACCAACCAAACCACAAGATAAACATGCCTAGTGTGGCCAAGGGCATGTTAGCCCCGGTAATCGGGTTAACGCTTCCGTCAGCGTTATATTTTCCTGCTCTTGGTCCAAGCAGTATCACGCCAGCGAGTGCTGCCGCTGCACCGCACATGTGGACGATGCCTGACCCTGCGAAGTCAGAGAACCCTAGGTCGCTCAATGCGCCGCCGCCCCATGACCAAGAACCTTGGATCGGGTAAATGAACCCGGTCATCACCACTGCGAAAGCCAAAAACGCCCAGAGTTTAATCCGTTCTGCGACCGCTCCAGAAATGATCGACATCGCTGTTGCCACGAAAACAACTTGGAAGAAGAAATCAGAAAAACCAGCGTAGTAAGTGTCACCACCAGAGGCTAGCACTTCGTCTACCGTATTCTCCGCGCCCAACCCGAAATCAAGGTCGAGTCCGGGGATCCAGCCAGATGCACCCGAATACATAAAGTCGTATCCGATGAACAAATACATAAGGCAGGCGATGGCGAACAGTGCCACGTTCTTTGTCAGAATTTCTGACGTATTCTTCGCTCGGACCATTCCTGCTTCTAACATGGCAAAACCGGGCGCCATAAACATCACGAGCGCACCCATCACCAAGAAGTAGAACGTGTCCAGCGCATAACTGATTTGGACCGCTGATTCTTCCACAATTTTCTCCTTGCCCCTCCTAAAAGGGCTTGTTTCATCCGAGCACCGAGCCAATCGATGCGCCCTGACTCATGCCTTCCTGCCCTACCTGCGAGCCTGGACCCAAGAGTCATCTGGAACCTGTTAGTGCAAAGCTAGTGCCAATGTCTTGGAAGCCGGGGATTTTCAGCAAAACCCCACGATAAAAAGGGAAAACGCCCCTTTTTAGAACAGAGAAAACAGGCAAACGGACCAAGCGGCCACAAGGTAGTGCACGAATCGCGCTGCTCTGCCCCGATTGGGTGCGCCCTACCCCATGGGAGCCGATGAGAACCGAGTATCTTGAAAGAAAGGGACGCTCATCAGCGTTGGCGATTAGAAGGAGTTACCTATTAATGGATCTTTAAACGATGCAGCACGGGGTCACAGATCCTCATTTTTGGGCATTCAAGCGACCCACGCACAACCATCATGCGCGTCGGCTTAGCCACCAGTGCAGTTCAACGAGGATTGGTTGTATGCATAGATGATTGAAATAACTGGGTAAAAGACGCTTCAACAAGAGTGGATCCATGTGGACTCCTGCACTGCGCGAGCCCGTATTTTGATACTGCCAGCCGAGAGGCTGTCGTCACCAATTTGATCCAATCACTCGATGGTTTGCTCGTATCGAGGATGTGTTGCAAACATTGGGGATCGCATCGCCCTATGGAACGCTCAATCGTGCAACGAGCACACCACTAGGGATCGCGACACGACCCATGATTAGCCGGTGGAAGCTCGCTAGGTCGCGGGCAATTCAACACCTCTCCATTATTAACTCTATAAACGCTTTACTACTTCTACAAACGCTTTGCTTATCTTATGAGGCAAAACTGGGCAGCCACAAGGCGAGATCCCTGAAAAAGAAAAGCAACACTAAAGCAAGCAACTGGAGCCCAATAAACGGCATCACGCCGCGGTAAATGGTTGCAACCTGAACCCCGCTAGGCGCCACGCCTTTCAAGTAAAAAATGGCAAACCCAACCGGCGGCGTTAGAAAAGCAGTCTGCAAACAGACAGCGAACATGACCGTGAACCAAATGAGGTCAAACCCTAACCCTGTCACCACTGGCGCGACCAACGGCAACACAATGAGCGTAATTTCAATCCAATCTAAAACGAAGCCCAACAAAAAGGTAACCAAGAGAATGGTGATGATGATGCCAGAGGGCTCGAAAGGTAATCCAAGCAGTCCTCGCTCGATTAATTCATCACCACCAAGCCCCCGTAGGACAAGAGAAAAAGCGGTTGCACCCAAAAAAATGGCGAAAATATACGCCGTTGTTCGAGTAGTTTCCGTGAGGGCCTCGCTGACTACCTCGCGCGATAGCCTCCCGGCCATCCAGGTCAATACCACCGCGCCAAATGCCCCAACGCCCGCGGCCTCAGTAGGCGTTGCAAGGCCAAAGAAAATGGATCCCAGCACCGCAAAAATCAGGAGGACCGGGGGCAATACAGATTTTGCCAATGCGCCCAGAAGATCAAGGGTGATCGGTTGAGCGTGACTGACCGCAGGCGCAACACCAGGTCGTAGAGAAGCGTTCATCACAATGAAGGCGATATACAGGGCCGATAAGAGTAAGCCCGGCAAAAGCGCGCCCAGGAACAGATCACCCACTGATATCGCGAGTCGATCAGCCATCAGAACCAACATGATAGAAGGTGGAATCAATATACCCAGGGTTCCAACGGCAGCGACGGTCCCGGTCGCAAATTCGGCCTGATAACCCTGGCGGAGCATGCTCGGTAACGCCAAAAGGCCCAGCAAAACGACAGAAGCGCCGATGATTCCCGTCGATGCTGCCAGCAAGACGCCAATAGTGGTCACCGATATTGCTAGCCCGCCAGGCACCCGCTCAAGCAGCGTGGCTAAGTTTTCTAGCAGCCTGCCAGCTAGGCCAGACTTCTCGAGCATGATACCCATCAAGATGAACATCGGGAGCGCAACTAGCACCCAATTGTTCATGACATCCCATATTCGATCGACCACCAAAGCGCTGTATTCCCAGCTCATGGTTACCGGCCATCCGAAGTCGATCTCCGCGATGATACCGATGGCCGTGAAGACAACCGCGAGCCCGCCTAAGACCCATGCCACCGGGAACCCAGTAAAAATCAGCACAATAAAGCTGATAAACATCGCAACGCTCAGCCAATCGCCAGCGCTCACGATGACACCTCGGTTTGATCTTGCGAGGGTATTTCAGCTTTGTTGGCAGCACCAAACAACTGTCGCCCTACTTTGGCCAGGCGTGCGACCGTTGCTAACGCGAGCAAAAGGAAGCCTAGCGGCAAAACACTCTTAATCACCCACCGCAATGGTAAGCCGCCAGGGGCCTGAGAGATCTCTGAGGTCGTGAAGGAATAGGTAACAAAGGGCCAGGACGCGACCAAAACCAACACAATGAACGGAAGAAGCAATAACAGAATGCCGTAGATCTCGATCCATGCTCGTAATTCGGGTGACCAGCGTTCCCTTAAAACGTCGACTCGAACATGAACATCCTGGGTAACCGCAAAGGATAACCCCAACAAGAACCCTGTGGCGTAAAGATGCCATTGCAACTCTTCAAGCTGAATAAACCCCTGGTTAAAGAGATATCGACTGATCACGTTGACGAGAATCACCAGCATGAGCAGCAACCAAATAAGGCCTAGACCCTTTCCCAGGGCATTGATCGCGGATTCGATAGATTCCATCCAATCCGAGGAATGGGGCCCGTCTTTCATCACTGACCTTCCACCGTGTCAAAGTCCCTTGGCAAATAGGCTAGCGATTTCCAGCTCCTGTAAGTGGTGAGAAACTGCTGTTGCGATTTTAATATCTCAGCGAAATCAGCATCTTTAGCGGCCTCTTGCTCGAGCACTTCCTCTGAGACCCGTTGGAGTGATTTGAGCAATGACCGGTCAAACCGAATCGGTGTCACCCCGATTTGATCGAAACCCTCGATCACGCTTCCCTGTAGCGCCTCACCCCTTGCGAGGTTCCGCGTGACACCTGCCGTGCAGGCCATCTCAATCAGCGCTTGGTCAGCTGAGGCAAGCTGCGCCCACTTATCTTTATTGACCACCAGATGCGAGGCGGTAAACGTCTGATGCCAGCCTGGAAAGTAGTTAAAGCTCGCAACATCTGCGAAACCAAGTCGCTGATCGACATTGGGAAGGGAGTACTCAGTCGCATCGATTGCTCCTTTTTCAAGCGCTTGGTAAATCTCACCACCTGGAATCAAAGTAACCGACGCGCCAAGGCGCTGCAGCACCCTGCCGCCCAGCCCAGCAAACCGAATCTTTAATCCTTCAAAGTCCTCGAGCCGCTGAATCGGAAAACGAAACCAACCTGCCGTTTCTGGACCAATGATCCCGCACAAAATCGGATGGATATTGTGCGGAGCGTAAAGTTTTTCAGCGAGCGCTTGGCCCCCTGCTTCAAAGTACCACGCCGTGAATTCCCAGGGTTCCATACCAAAAGGCACAGCGGATATTAAAGGCGTTGCGGGAATGCGACCCTGGTCATACCCGAGCCAGGTGTAGCCCGCCTCAAGCTTTCCGTCCCTGACGCTCTCAGTGATGCTAAACGCCGGAACGAGCATACCCGGCTCATAGACTTCCAACTGAATCCGGCCAGCCGATGACGCTTGGATTGCGTCGGTCACGTACAAGATGTTGTCACCGAGAGCAGGCAGGTTCGTCCCGAATGCCACCGGCGTTCGCCAACGAACAGGAGCCTGAACCGTTTCACCATCGAGGGTGGCTTGCCGAGCAACGGATTCTCCGCGATCACTCAAACTCAAGGCCACTACAGCACCAACGACAAAGGCTGTCCCGATGGCGATGAGCGCCGTTCGATTGTTCCATGGATTCGCCAAAGGCACCTCGATCAATTTTTCCTGACGTGCCCTTATACTATGCCATTTCCTCGTCCCTCAAGAGCGCGATTTATGATCGCTGACATTTATCACCATCCGCCCGCGAGCCACTTCACCGAGGTCAAGGGTGCCGCCATCCACTACCTTCGTTGGCACCAGCCCAATAAAGCCACAGTGTTGCTCGTGCATGGGCATGCAGCGCACGCCCACTGGTGGGATGCAGTCGCAATCCATCTTCGCAAGGACTTTGACATCATTGCCGTTGACCTTTCTGGCTGCGGCGATAGCGACCATCGAATTCAATATGACTACAACATCTACACGCGTGAGCTAATGACGGTATGTGAAGATGCAGAGGTCTCAAGGCCAATCATCGTCGGACATAGCTTCGGGGGTACCGTCGCGCGAATCGCCTGCTTCAGCGAACCTGAACTCGCTTCACGGCTTACGATCATTGATTCCCCGTTGCGCGCGAGAAGGGTTCGCCGAGATACATCATCAACCAACCAGGGTGCTAACCGTCTGGCCAAGATTCACTATTTCGATACTGAGCACGAGGCAATCAAGCGATTTCGGTTACGGCCCGCTCAACGGATCCGCCAGCCTGAGCTTATCCAACACATCGCTCGACACGCGATCACAGAGACCGATCAAGGATTTCGCTTTAAGCTCGATCTGACATTGCTAGAGCGACTAAGGCCTCCGGACACAACCCACGCCCCTGCCGAGATGTTACGACAATTAGCGATACCCATAGGACTCATCACAGGAAAGGAGAGTGTGTTCTATCAGGACACGCTGGAAACAGGGCAGGACAATTTGCTGGCCGCAAGAGCAAGCTTCAAACCAGAGCGATGGCACTGGGTCGATGACGCAGCGCATCATGTGCTCCTTGATCAGCCACGGGAAACCGCGCGCCTGATCAAAGTACTTTCTAATTAGTGCCGCTCGGGCGCGCTCCATCGTCGATGGTGATTCGCTGCATCTTGCGGTGCTGCGGCCAATAGTCGTTCACTGGCTTGTGCTGCGTGATGCGGTTATCCCAAAAAGCAACGCTGTTCTCTTCCCAGGAGAACCGACAGCAGTGCTCGGGCAAAACAATGTGCTGGTATAGGTGCGACAGCACTGACTTTGATTCGTCTGGACGCAGTTCTTTGATATGCGTCGTAAACAGCGCATTAACGTACAGCGCTTTCTTTCGCGTCACCGGATGCTCGACTACGACGGGGTGTTCGACTGGAGGATTGTCCTCGACCATTTGCTTCAATCGCTCTCGGCCACCCGGCTCTGCGAGCGATTCCTTAAATCCATAGCTGAAGTCGTGGACCGCTGTTAATCCCTCGACAAAAGCTTTCAGCGGCGTAGATAAACTTTCGTAGGCACTGCTCAAACTGGCAAAGAGGGTGTCCCCCCCTTTCTCCGGGATACTGACGCCGTGCAAAATCGAACCGAGCGGTGGGCAAGGCCTGAACGTCATGTCCGTATGCCAGACCTCAATTTTAGAAGGGTTCTCGCGGTCGTTCTCCAAAATAGTGATTTCTGGATGACCATCAACGTGGGGGTACGCTTCATGCAACTGCGGCTGACCGAAGTGCTTCGATAGCCGCAAATGATCTGAAGGGGACATTTCCTGGTTACGAAAGAATAGGACCTCGTACTCGGCGAGTGCCTGTTTTAGCTCTATGAGCGTTGGCTCGGTGAGTGGCTGCGAGAGGTCAATATTCTCTACCATCCCGCCAAGAGCCCCAGACACCGCACTAATGGTTATCGCACCCATGCTGTTCTCTTTACTGGTAAACGCTTGAAGCTAGGCCGCCTCAGTATTCACCACGACGCGCTACTCGCTATCAAGTGCAGCAACGAGTTTCGCCGCTTTTTTCTCAAGGGCAACAATCAAAGCTTTAGTTTTGTGCGTGGACAGTGCAACTTTTCTGTCAGGGCCCAATTGCTTCAGACCCGATGCGATTGCTTGTGCTGCTTCCCGAGCTTCATCCATCTTCGCCATGGCTGCCTTCCTGTAGATCCGATTGGGCGCGAATGATACCGTATTTCGGCACTATCGGATAAGCACCTCGTTCATCATTGCGCCTAGCGCTCTGAGCACTTGGATGAAAAGGGAAAGCATGGCATGCAACTCATCGATCTACTTTGCAGAGGCGCGCAGATCAACGTTCGAGAATCTGATCAAATCATAAGCCTGTGGGTCAACGGCATCTGTAGGGATGAAGCTCGCTGCGAGACAAAGACCAAGCTATCGAGCACCGTCCAAACCGGTTACGAGTGGCACGAATATATAGAGGCTATTTGCGAACGGGAAGGCCAATCGCTCTCAGTCAGAGTTTACCTTAATCAGGAGGAGGTCGCGGGTTACTCAAATGAAACAGGCAGCAACCAGTGATGATCATTGAGCAAATAAGGGAAGACAGGGCACGCGCACTCGAGGCCAACGACCCCACGGGTCAAGTGTGTTATCTCGCGACGGTTGACGCGGACGGGAGCCCTTCTGTTCGAACGCTGGTACTGAGAGAGGTATCGGAGCGAAGTGTGCGCCTCTTTATCAATGCTTCTAGTCCCAAATGGCGGGCACTCTCAGCAAACAGCGCTTGTCAGATTCTGCTTTGGTACCCCTCAATTCAAATTCAATATCGGCTGAGCGGTGCCGCAGCCATGGCCTCGCGCGCAGACATTGAAAACAATTGGCATCGAAGGCCTCTGCGTGCCAAATTGCTCGACTATTTTTATGCCGCTCGCGCTGCCCAAAGTGAGCCTTATCATTCGAGCAAGGACTTCGACCAGGCCTTTGAGTCAATGGCTGCTGCGCTAGACCCAGAATCACTCACCCCACCTATTGAAGCGATTGCCGTCGATATTGCGCTTCACCAAATCGAGCGGCTCGATCTGACACAAAACGAAACACCCCATCGTCGAGCCCGTTTTCGCTGGATTGATGAGGCGTGGGCCGAGGATTTTCTGGTTCCTTAAAGCAAGGAGGCAAAACTCTTTGACACCCCTCGACGTACATCATAAATTCAAAGTACGGTTTGGTAACAAGCCGTATCCCAGCGCAGACGTTCTAACCAGGGGGAACCTCCAGCGCTTTCGTCAACACCCTGACCGAAAAAAGGAGGTGATCCCATCAATAGTCAGTCTAAGAAGGGAGCCTCCGAGTTAAATTAACTCGGAGTCCGCTCCCATACGTTAAGACAGAGCCCCAGGGTGTGAAGCATCCTGGGGCTTTTTAATGTGGATTCCTACGCGATTGATCATCTCTGCGTGACCAAATTTGAGTAACTTTGGGTGACTAAGGATCATTCAACAGCACCCGGAAACGAATCAACAGTTCCTAAGTTGGTTGACCAGACTTTCAATGACGCGCCATCGCCCCTAGCACTCATCCGACTCGTGACTAGCTCGCTCGAAAGGGTCGACGCTCGGCTCCACTCGCTTGATGCCGTTTAAGTGGTTGAAGCAGGTGTCGTGAGCCGTTTTCAAGAAATCCTTAATAAACGCGTCGTCATACTGGTCGGTGCGAATCGCGGCGTAGAGGGTACACCACAGTCCATCCTCACCAATAGGTCTGACTGAGATATTCCCCGTAGGAAGATATTCCGTGACCGCCCAGTTAGGTAAGCAGGCCACCCCCCGACCACTGGCCACCAATTGCAACATCATGGGGGTGAGCTCAGCAGTTCGAACGGATGCGGGCTCAATATCCGCCGGATCAAGAAACCGAGTAAACACATCCAGCCGACTTCTATCCACAGGATAGATAATCAGGGTTTGATCGGCGAGATCGACCGGCTCGATTCGCATTTTAGCAAGCAGCGGATGCCTTGCGCCGACCACCAATAGCGCCTCATAACTAAACAGGGGAACATAACGAATGCCAGAAATCGGGACGGGATCGGAAGTTACCACCAGATCTAAATCCCCCCTTGCTAGCGCGGGGAGTGGTGCAAAATTAAAGCCTCCCGTTAGATCAAGCTCGACTTCTGGCCAATTCGCTCGGAATTGATCGATACAGGGCACAAGCCACTGGAAGCAACTGTGACACTCAATAGCAATATGCAATCTACCGGCTTCCCCACCACTCAGCCTTGCAATGTCCCTCTCAGCTTGATCGAGTGTCGGAAGCAGTTCATCGGCAAGAGCTAACAACCGGCGCCCGGCACTGGTAAAACGAGGCGGCTTCGTTTTCCGAACAAAAATCTTGCAGTCGAGCCGGTCCTCAAGGTCTTTCAGTTGATGAGAAAGAGCTGATTGCGTGAGGTGCACCCGCTCGGCAGCGTCCACCAAACTCCCAGTATCTCGGAGTGCGACGAGCGTTTTCAGATGTCTAATCTCGATCATAGTGAACTGTTTTACTATTTAATGGCCATTAAATGTAATTTTATTCACTTTTGGTCATCGGCGCGACTCTCTTGCTCTAGTAACCCTATTGACCTCACTCGATAACGAAGGAGCGATGAGCAAACGCTCGCAGGACTATTTACGTTAGATGACCAGCATCTGCTCGCTGCCAGCTATCAGCAGCATCATGATGAAACCAATCGAACCGTTTATACTCTCTGCTCTGCAGGGAGTCGTCATGAGCAGCGAATTTCCCCGCAAACAATCCTGCTGATTCCTGAGAACAGTAGGTCAGTATTCGCGCCCCTTTGCTCACTTGGGAGAATCATGAACATTTGTCTCCTCGGCTATCGAAGTAATCCGTTCAGCGGGGGGCAAGGCGTCTACCTTTATTATCTATCCCGTGCTCTTGTTGAGGCGGGTCACCAAGTGGACGTCATCTCTGGCCCCCCTTATCCGGAGCTCGATCCGAGAGTGTCGCTGATCCAGCTGCCGAGCCTCGATTTGTATGCTGAGGGTGAGGATGTCCGCCGGTTTCGTCTCAGATATCTCAGATCAGTAACGGACGCGTTTGAATACTTCAGCACGATCTCCGGCGGATTCCCAGAGCCTTACACCTTTGGGCGGCGAGTCCAGCGATATTTTCAATCGAACCCAAATACGTATGACGTGATTCACGACAACCAATGCCTTGCTTGGGGAACCCTTGGTCTTCAGCGAATGGGCTTACCCGTCGTCACCACCATCCACCATCCCATCACCCGTGACCTGGACATTGCACTCGCGGCTGCCGACACCTTCGGATTGCGCTTGCTCATCAAGCGATGGCACTCATTCCTTCGCATGCAAAAACAAGTCATCCGTCAGCTGGCACATAAAGTGACCGTCTCGCATGCCGCTAGGGCAGATATCGAATCTGCTTTCGGTTTACCCAACCAATCACTGCACGTGATTCACAACGGCATCGATCTCGACCGTTTCAAGCCGGCCTCCCACGAGGTTGGAACGAAAAAAGATAGGCCAACCCCCACGATCATGACGACAGCGAGCGCCGACTCTCCGCTCAAAGGGTTGGATACGCTGCTTCGCGCCTTCGCTCTCGTGCTTCAAGATGAGCCTCTCGTCCGGCTCACACTCATCGGCGCATTAAAGCCCGATGGAGACACTCGCAAGCTGATCGAGCACTTGAAGATTGGCCACGCCATTGACGAAAAGGGTAGAGTTACAGCCGAGGAAATGGTGTCGCTATACCAATCGGCAACCCTCGCGGTAGTACCCTCGGTTTACGAGGGGTTTGGATTTCCTGCCGGAGAAGCGATGGCCTGCGGAGTCCCTTTGGTGAGCACCAGCGGTGGCGCATTACCCGAAGTTGTCGGCGATGCTGGCGTTACAGTCCCTGTGCAAGACCCCGGCGCAATGGCGGCAGCGATCACCGCATTACTCAAGGATTCAGAACGCCGACACGCGCTAGGTCAAGCCGGACTTACGCGCGTTACCAAGGAATTTAGTTGGTCACGCGCAGCAGCGCAGTATCTTGATCTTTATCATCAGGTGATTGAGCAAACCCCATGTCGCTAGAAACTATCCGCTTCGAACACCTCGACCTAAAGGAAGGTATGACACTGCTTGATCTTGGCTGCGGCGAAGGCAGGCACACCCTATCCGCTGCGCTAACAGCGCCAATCCATGCAGTAGGTCTCGACATGTCGAGGAGAGATCTCACCACCGCCAGGAATCGATGCGGCGACTTTGAGTCGCTCACAAAAACGGAAAACGCGCCCTCATTGATCGAGGGAGATGGCGCTCGCCTACCCTTTGCTGATGCAACCTTTGATCGAATCATCTGCTCAGAGGTCCTAGAGCACATCCACGACTACGAGACGTTCCTGCGCGAAATTCGCCGCGTCATTAAACCAGGCGGACTATTCGCGGCGAGCGTGCCTAGCTTTTTCCCTGAGTGGGTTTGCTGGAAACTCAGCGACGCGTACCACGAGGTTGAGGGAGGACACGTTCGCATCTTCAACGCCCGCGCCCTAGAGAGAAGCATCTCAGACTTCGGCTTCAAGCGCTTCGAGTCCCATCGCGCACACGCACTCCACTCACCCTATTGGTGGCTAAGATGCCTCTTCTGGAGAGGCGAGCAAGCACAGCACCCTATCGTTAACCTCTATCACCGATTGCTGGTTTGGGACCTAATGAAAAAACCTTGGCTAACCCGGTGGCTGGACCGGTTACTGAATCCTGTTTTAGGTAAATCCGTTGTGTTCTATTTCAGTACTGATCCATAGCGATTTAATTCCACCTGCGCTAAGGTTACTGCCCCATCGGGACCTCGCCCACACACGCCATATAAGACGCCAGTCATGAGTACCTCCTGGGCACAAAATAACCCATCGGCTTCGCTGGAATATTTCGAGCCCACTGCCGCGACTATCCTAGCCACGCAATTATCCACCGGCGCCATCCCGTGGTTCGAAGCGGGCAAAATCGACCCTTGGGATCACGTGGAAGCGGCGATGGGGCTTGCCAGCATGAACCATATTGAGGCCGCAGTGAGCGCCTACGACTGGCTTGCTGATCAGCAAACATCCACAGGTGGCTGGTATGTTGCCTATGACCATACCGGCGTGACCGATGATTCAAGGATTGAAACCAATTTTGTCGCCTATGTCGCCGTAGGCATTTGGCACCTCTACTTGGTGACCAAGGATTGTGACCTGCTCGGCCGGTACTGGGACATGGTTAACCAAGCGATCAACTTCGTCATCGAGCGACAAGCGCCGACGGGAGAGATCTATTGGGCCGAAGATAAAACCCTAGGCCTGCGCAGAGATGCACTCGTCACCGGCTGCAGTTCCATTTACTTAAGTTTGCTTTGCGGCACGAAGATCGCCGCCGCCCTAACTAAACCCCAGGCACGCTGGCAGCAGTCGGCCAAGCGGTTAAGGGTGGCTATCACAGATCATCCCGAGGTCTTTGACCGAACGTGGCCAAGCAAAGCGCGTTTCTCTATGGACTGGTTTTACCCAGTGCTAACTGGTGTGATCACCGAGGATAACGCGCGGTCTCGAATCGACGCCCGCTGGAACGAGTTTGTTGTCTCCGGTCTCGGGTGTCGCTGTGTGAATGACGAACCTTGGGTTACCGTAGCGGAGACCTGCGAGCTAGTCATGAGCCTCAGTGCAGTCGGCGATTTCGACCGTGCGAACGCCCTCTTCGAGTGGATTCAGCAATTTAGGGCCGACGACGGTAGCTATTGGACTGGCTATGTTTATAAGGACGAGGTGCTGTGGCCAGATGAGCGTACGACGTGGACTGCTGGAGCGGTGCTTTTGGCGTCTGACACGCTGACTGGCCGAACCGCCGGCTCCCAATTATTTTTAGCCGACCGGTAACACCCACTGCTGCCAACCAGCGCATTACCTAACCTACTTCATTCAGCGATTCGCTCGAGCACCGCGAGGGTCTTTACCATTTCAATTTGCCTGAAGTGGCCACTTGCAAGCGCCCGCTCGAACACTTCAAAGGGCGGCCGACCGCCATCGGCAGGATTAGGAAACACGTCGTGGATCAATAATCGTCCACCACTGACGATATGTTTCGACCAGATGTCGTAATCCGCATGCGCCGCTTCCCGACTATGCCCCCCATCAATGAATACGAGTCCAAGCGATGTCCCCCAGTGACGACCGGCAACCACCGATGGCGCGACAATAGGTACCACCACGGAAGCAAGGTCTGCAGCGGCGATCGTCTCGCGGAAGTACTGAAAGGTGTCCACTTTATTTCGATCAACATCAAACAACGCTTCGTCGTGATATTCCTCGCCGGGCTGATGCTCTTCTGAGCCTTGATGATGGTCAATCGCATAGAGAGTGTTGCCGGTTCTCGCGCATGCCGTGCCCAGATAAACCGTCGACTTACCGCAGTAACTTCCTATTTCAAGGCAAGGGCCATGAGCCGCAGTCGCCACTGCGTGGTCAAATAGTGCTCGGCCCTCGGTAGGATCCAAAAACCCTTTTATGGCGCCAATATCGAGCTTTATATCCAACGGTTCACCCCGGATATCAGCAGCGTGACGTAAATCAGCAGGGCCGATCCCGCCACATAAGCGAGCAGTTGCTGAGGGACTGACCAACCAAATTGCTTAACCCATCGGTCTTCTACGGCCAGCCATATCACACACCCTGACAACGCTCCCAGCAGGATACTGATCACGATTAGTGCCATGGCACTCCTCCTTTGATACTAACGAAGCGACAGATATTGAACCGGGTCACCTTCGCGCACTGCTTGCCCCGGTTCAATAATCGCGAGCGCATCCGCCCAAGCAAGCGAGCTCATCACGCCCGAACCCTGCTGCGGGTAGAGATGCAGTCGTACTTCACCTTCTTCAGGCCGCAATTGAACCCGCAAATACTCCTGCCTTCCACCGCCCTCGAAATCAAACGCGGCAACACCTGGCCATTGCATTGGTAAGTAATCAGTTGCACCTTGTTTTTTTAACAAATAAGGAGTGGCTAACGCGACGAACGTCACGATCGAGGACACCGGATTACCCGGAAGACCGAAGAACGGTTTCCCGTGAACCTTCCCGAATGCCAGTGGTTTACCTGGCTTGATGGCCAGCTTCCAAAGCTCGAGCTCCCCTGCTGATGAAACAGACTGCTTCACAAAATCTCGATCGCCCACAGAAACGCCACCTGTCGTCATGACGACGTCGGCCTGCTCGGCCGCCTCACGAAGGCGCAGTTGGGTCAGGGTTTCATCGTCGGGAACAATCCCCAGATCGACAGGCACCATTCCTAACCGCTTGATGCTTGCGGCAAGTGCACGCCTATTGGAGTTATAGATCTGACCTGGCGCTAATTGGGCTGGCGGCTCAACCAGCTCATCCCCGGTCGATAAAATGGCAACACGGAGCGGCTGATAAACCGGCAGCGCCTCTAACCCGACGCTCGCGGCAAGCGCCAAATCAGCGGGTCTTAGCTTGCGACCCCTAGAAAGAATGACCGCACCCTGCTCAATATCTTGACCTTGAGTACGGACGTGGTCTCCAGCGGTGACCGACTCAGTCGGCAAAATATGATCCCCTAGCGCCTCGGCATCCTCTTGAATCAACACCGAATCGGCACCAAGCGGCATAGGCGCGCCAGTGAAAATCCTACTCGCGCTTCCTGCTTGATGCAGTGCCCCCGTAGCGCCTGCGGCAATGACCTGACCTACGGGAAGTTTTTGCCCGACCGCTACGTCTTCTGCCCGGACGGCATATCCGTCCATTGCACTGTTCGAAAAGGGCGGCACATCAATGCTCGAGGTGACGTCTCGGCTTAATATAAAACCATCGGTCTCTTCGATGAGCCTTTCTTGGTCGTCTTGGCTGCAATCAGCGGATTGGAGCAACTGCGCTAACGCGCTCGCAACAGTCATGAGACTCATGATGGTTCTCTAACTAATGGTGGCCTCGGAGCACCAGCTCTGCGAAGTTGCAGGGTCGGTGAGTGCTATCGAGTTGTGCTTTGATAATGCCGTCCCAGGCCGTTTTGCAGGCGCCCGTGGAACCTGGCACACAAAACACCAGCGTATTATTGGAGATACCGGCCAAAGCGCGGGACTGGATCGTTGATGTCCCAATTTCTTGATAAGACAGTTGCCGGAACAACTCTCCAAATCCGTCTATCACCACCTCAAGCAATGGTTTGATGGCCTCTGGCGTGGCGTCTCTTGAAGTAAACCCGGTACCACCTGTCAGCAGCACAACATGAACATCGGGATCTGCGATCCATGCGGACACACGCGCGCGCAGACGGAATCGGTCGTCGATTTCTATCGCTCGATCGACTACCTGATGACCAGCCGCGACCGCTGAATCAACCAAGAAGTCACCAGAAGTATCGTTTGCTTCGGTTCGAGTATCTGACACCGTTAAGACGGCTAGCGACAGAGACTCGGGGGTAGTGTCAGACATGGATGTGTTGTCTCCAAAGTGGGGTGGTGTCGTTTGTATTGCTTAGGCGCTGCCCTAGTGTATCAGTTCGAGCTTCACAAGATCGGTGACGGCACTGCCCATTGCCTCCCTCGCCTTAACCGCCCTACTCAAAAGGGCTAGTGTCATTCTCCACTGTTGCTTTGAGCGTTCTCTTTTCGACCACTATCAATGAGCGCTCTTTGTGAATGCTCTTTGTGAATGATGGGACATGCAGCATCCCAGCCTGTCCATCCTCGGAATATTGATCAGGGTTACTGGCCTACTATTACTCTTCGATCAGGCCGTGGTGCAGTTCCCCAGTTCACAGAAGTGCTTTAGGCACCCTTCCAATCCGGCGCTCGCTTCTCCGCAAAAGCCTTTGGGCCCTCTACAAAATCTTGACTCTTATACATGGCACCAATCTGCTCGTAGCGGCCCTTGATCGCAGATTCGAGCGAGTCAGCACTCATGCCCTCCATCGCAGCCTGCTTACTTCCTCTAACTGACAGGGGCGCACATTCTAGTATCTGTTCCGCCCATCGGTGGGCAGATGCAAGTGCCTCGCCTTCTTTAACTACCTGATTAACAAACCCCAGTTGCTGGCCTTCGGTTGCACTGACTCGGCGTCCGGTGAGGAGCATGCCCATCGCTTGCTTCATCCCTATCTCTCGAGGTAATCGATGAATGCCACCCGCTAACGCCGCGAGACCAACCCTTGGCTCGGGCAGTGCAAAAATGGCGTTCTCTGACGCAATAATGAGATCGCATGCCAGTGCAATTTCAAAGCCTCCCCCCATGGCTAGGCCATTCACTGCCGCAATGACCGGCTTGACGTTATCAAACCGCGCCGTGAGGCCCGCGAAGCCGCTCGCAGGACCGCCCATTTGACCGCCTGATGCCTGATACTTCAGGTCGTTTCCCGCGCTAAAGGCTCGATCTCCAGCACCCGTTATGATCGCAACCCACTGGTCGGGGTCTGCTGCAAACTCATCGAAAACTTCGGCCAGCTCGAAGTTCGCAGGTGGGTGCAATGCATTCATGACCTCTGGCCGGTTAATCGTTACCTCCGTTAATCGGCCGATTCTATTGACTTCGCAAAACTCCCCCATGTCCCTACTCCTTTCTTGTGGCGCTTTGATTACTTATGGCCTCATTCAGCCGTACATCAGCGCTCTCGTCAATGAATAGTGGCGTGGTCATCAAGCACTCGCGACCACATTGCATCACGTGCCAACGCCACCAACAGTGAGCTCATCGCATTCGCGAGCACTTCGGCAGGCAGAGCCAGCGCGATCCAACCCTCATCGTTGTCGTTGTAACTTCACTCTCGTTTCTGACTTGAGAAAATTCTGTACGGACTTAGCCCATTCTCGACCGAATGGCCTTCGACATTCGACTCAAACCCTCGACAAGCACAGACTGCGGACACCCGTAATTAAGACGGACAAATCCGGGACCCTCGTATTCTTCCCCGGCCGCTATCCCCACGCCGTGTTCAGTGAAGAATGCGTGTGCATCCTCTAACTCAAGCTCACGAATATCGATCCATGCAAGGTAGGTCGCTTCTGGCGCGCGCATATGCACCCAAGGAAGATCGGCCACCGCTTGTGCTACTAAATCTCGATTCTGCCTCAAATAATCAATGAGCTCGGCGTGCCAAGTCGAACCATGAGTCAATGCGGCCTCGGTAGCCACAAAACCCAACGTGTTCACGTGCGACATGATGCCAGCGCCAGCCTGTTCAAACTGGTCTCGAATCGATTCATTTTCAGCCACAACATACGCACAGCCGAGTCCTGCAAGATTGAAGGTCTTTGAGGCCGCCTGAAAAGTCACAGTGCGAGCGGCCGCCTCAGCGCTAATGGAGGCAAGAGGGGTGTGCTGTCGCCCGTCTAACAGGAGGTCGCAGTGAATTTCATCGGAGCAAATAACTACGTCATGGGCGACACACAATGCGGCGATAGCCTCGAGCGTCGCTCGGTCAATTACCCTCCCCACCGGATTCATCGGGTGCGACAACATGAGCATGTCGATCGAATGCTCGCCTTCAAGCGCTTTCCGGAAGGCATCGAGAGGAAAAGACCACCCATTCTCTGGAGTCATGGATAATCGAGTTACTGCTCGATCCATATTGAGCGGGGCCTGCAAAAAAGGGGGGTAAGTAGGAATCGCCACAGCCACAGATCGGCCAGGCCGAACAAACGCGCGAACCGCCTGATTTAAGGCTGGAACGACGCCTGGTGACAGCAAAATGCTCTCCTCGGCAACCTGCCAGCCGTACCGACGCGTCAACCAGGATTGGATCGCGCAGATCACCGACTGAGGACGCGAGTTGTAACCCAGCACAGGATGTTCGAGTCGAGACCGAATAGCATCTAGCACTGGACTAGGGGCCGCGAAGTCCATGTCGGCAACCCACATGGGAATCACATCTTGGCCCGCGTATTTGTCCCATTTTGAGCTATCGGTTGCCGTACGATTGATGACTTCATCAAAAGCATTCATGGAGGTGCCCTCTAATCTCGCACTATCTAATCTCGCACTATCTAATCTCGCACTGGGAGTCTAGCGTATTTGAAAAAGTCAAAACCCTTTCGTCCACCTCGGGTCTTGATTATGCTTCACCTCAAGTAAGGAGGCCTCATGGGACTATTTTCGAAACCGCTAACGCTCCCCGACGCTGCGCAAGCGCTGCCCGGACGAGAAATGAGCATGCCCGTTGCACCCGCACACTTTGTTTTGGGAACGCCGATGGTAGGACCTTTCCCATCCTCACTCGAAACCATCCAGTTTGGCATGGGTTGCTTTTGGGGCGCGGAGCGCCGTTTTTGGCAGATTGACGGAGTTTTTAGTACCGCAGCTGGCTACGCAGGAGGCATCACCAAAAACCCCAGTTACGAGGAAGTGTGTAGTGGCGGTACCGGTCATACTGAAGTTGTCCTGGTCGTCTACGATCCAGCTAAGGTTTCATTGGATACGTTATTGACTTGCTTCTGGGAGAGTCACGACCCCACACAAGGCATGCGGCAAGGCAATGATATTGGCACCCAGTATCGATCTTGCATTTATGCGTCAACCGATACCCAGCTTGCCGAGGCTGAAGCCAGTAAGGTCACTTTCATGGAGGCATTAGCAACCGCGGGTTATCCCACAATTACCACTGAAGTGAAAACAAACCAGACTTTTTACTACGCTGAGGATTACCACCAGCAGTATTTAGCGAAAGTCCCGAACGGCTATTGCGGCTTGGGGGGAACAGGGGTCTGTTATCCAAGTGGTTCGGGACAGTAGCCACCGCACAACGCTAGTTCGCCTGAACAGAGCGGATACCTCCCTGTTCAATCGTGGGTTAAGCATAGTTCAAGCATGGTTCAATTTGGGCAAAAGTGGACGCAGGCGGACGATAGCAGTCAGAAGTGGCGAAGCGCTTAGGCAAACTGCCCATCAACCCATCAGCCGATCGATCGCCTCTTGATACCGCGCCTGCGTCTGGTGAATCACATCGTCTGGGAGGGCTGGCCCTGGCGCTTCTTTATTCCACAATCCCTGCGCAACAAGTGATTCCGTAAAGTTCCTGACAAATTGTTTATCAAAACTATCCTGCTCTGTACCCGAGCGCCAGTCAGCGGCTGGCCAGAATCGAGAACTGTCAGGGGTTAACACTTCATCGATGAGGATAGGCGCTTGCTCGCCCGGAAGGATTCCGAACTCAAATTTGGTGTCGGCAATGATGACCCCGCGCTCAAGCGCATACCGCCGCCCCTCCCCATAAATTTGCTTGGCGGTCGCTCGCACTTGCGCCATTTCAGATTCACCGACGATCCTGCAGGCCTCCTCATACGAAATGTTTTCATCATGCCCAGCGTCGGCTTTGGTGCTGGGTGTAAAGATTGGTTCATCAAGTGGGTCACTGTTGCTCAACCCCGCTCGCAAAGGAATACCGCAAACCATGCCACTCTGCTCGTAGTCCTTCAGCGCACTGCCCGTCAGGTAACCGCGAACAATGCATTCAACCGGCAGCACCCTCGCCTTGCGACATAACATAATCCTACCCCGCAACAGGTCGCGCTCTATTTCGGTGAGACCAGGAACGTCGTTAACGTCTGTACTCACAAGATGATGTTTGAATTGTTCACTGAAATGGTCGAACCAGAAGCTTGATAGCGTCGTGAGCATAATCCCTTTGCCAGGGATCCCATTCTCGAGCACAACATCAAAGACGCTTACTCTGTCGGTGGCAACACTAAGCAGCCCTTCATCTCCGTTAGGTAACGTCACATCATAAAGATCTCTGACCTTGCCTTGCCGCCGATTGGGCAGGGATAACGCTGTTTTGAGTAAGGCACTCATTCAATCTCTCGCATCAAAGGGCTGATTGTAGGACTATCATGCCAGTAGCAGATCATATGCAGATCTCCCTCACAAAACCTTGATTGATCTTGGGCAGTGACGATTATTCGCACATCCTGTCTGTAGTCCCCTCTATGGTCACGTGCTATAGCCACTTTTTTCTACAGCCGCCTTCTAAAGCCACACTATTGTCGCTTTTTATCGTCACTTTCTGCTGTTGCTTTCTATTGTCCCGTTCTGAAGTCGCGCCGGGCGAGACCTTTTTTGCGGCGAGCTTGCCAGGTGCCGATAACCATAACGCCCGGTTTGGACTGCGCTTAAACATCTAAGCTTTAGCCCAATGTTTTATCAAACGCCTGCTGGATATCCTCAATCAGGTCATCCGTATCTTCGATACCGACCGACATTCTAATGAGATGATCGCTAATTCCCATTTGCGCGCGACGCTCTGGCCCCACTTCATAGAAAATCGTGTGCGCAACGGGTAACGCTAACGTTCGAAGATCTCCAAGGTGGGTTGCCTTAACCACCAGATTCATAGCATCCAGCAAGTCGAAACAATCAAGATCGGCTCGTAATTCAAAACTCAAGATCGCACCGTGGTATTTGAACCACGCTTTACTCTGCTCGTGCTGAGGGTGATCCGCGAGACCCGGAAAGTAAACGCGGTCCACTGCAGGGTGCCCTGCCAGAAACTGAGCGATGCGATCGGCAGACTCGCAGCATCTAGCCATTCTCAAAGCCAACGTATCCGCGCCCACTGACAATCTGTGCGCTGCATCCGGAGCCATGCTTGCCCCAAAGTCTCGTAGGCCCTTTTTCTTTATCTGATTGATACCCCACTGGGCAGGATTACCTAACCTATAAAGCTCGAGAATATTGTCGAAGCGCTCCCAGTCAAAAGAACCAAGATCGGTGATCGCTCCTCCAAGCGCATTTCCATGGCCACCAATGTATTTGGTCAGCGAATTAATGACTAGGTGCGCACCAACACTCGCCGGCTGAAACAGAAAAGGTGTGGTGATGGTATTGTCGACGACGTAGAGTAGCGAACGCTTCGCACAGAGTGCTCCAATACCGGCAAGATCTGCTATCTGAGTTCTTGGATTGGCGATTGTCTCCGTGAACACCATCTTAGTATTAGGACGAAGCGCTTTTTCTACGTGAGCTACTTCTGTTGCGTCAACAAAGCTGACCTCGATACCGTGCCGCTCAAAGGTTTGAAACAAGCTGGCGGTGTTTCCAAACAAATACTGCGAGGTCACGACGTGATCACCAGCCTTCAAGAGAGCAACGATTGCGGTGCCGATGGCGGCCATTCCAGTCCCGAAACAAACAGTTGCCAGCCCATTTTCCATAGCCGTGACTTTGCGTTGCAGCGCTTCGACGGTGGGATTAATCTGCCGGCCATAGGTGTATCCGGCCTGTCTACCCTGGAAGACAGCGGCAAGCTCGTTGGTGCTTTCATATCCGTAAGTCACACCGGGGTGAACAGGTTTTACTAACGCACCGTGTTGCACCCCGAACCATCGATCTGAATGCACTAACTTCGACGTAAACCGCATGTTTTATTCCCTCAAAAACAAAAAAACCCGCAACTAAAGCGGGTTTCCTCGCTTTAGCTGTATTTCTAATGCGCCCGCAAGCTGATTCAAATCGGCGCCTCCCAATTCTAATGTGAGCAGTGATTCAAAAGCAATCAGATCGCTGACAGTTTGGCTGATTTCACCTCGCCTAGACCTGATTCCCTGGCTGCTCGGCGATTGCTACACTCCTCTTTTTTTTAAAGATTCATCTTTTTTCAGAGACTCATAATGGCATCGACCCTAACCGACGACCTCCTGGCGTTTTTGCAAGCATCCCCAACCCCCTTTCACGCGACACAAAATATCGCAAGTGAATTGCTTGCGGCAGGATTTGAGCCACTCAATGAACGAGAGCCTTGGCAGCTCACTCGGCCCGGTAAATATTTTGTTACCCGAAACGACTCATCCATCATTGCGTTTCAACTTAGCGCTGAGGCAACCGCCGAACGTGGCGCGCGCCTCATTGGGGCACATACCGATAGTCCCTGCCTTAAGCCCAAACCCTATGCTGACGTTCACCAACAGCACTATGCCCAGTGGGGCGTTGAGGTGTATGGCGGTGTCCTGCTGAATCCTTGGTTTGATCGCGACCTTAGCCTTGCGGGCAAAGTGTCGTTCACCATGGGCGCAGGGCAAGTCCACCATACGTTGGTCGATTTCAATCGCCCTATTGCAATCATTCCGAGCCTCGCCATCCATTTAGACCGGGACGCCAATAGCAAGCGAACAATCAACGCTCAAACCGATATCCCACCCATTACAGCGCGCGCACCACAACAACTCCCTGACCTTCTGCGTGAGCAGGTGATTGCCTCTCTCTCACTGGAAGAAGACGCGCAAGCCAAGGACATCAACATCCTAGCCTGGGATTTGTCGTTTTATGACACCCAGGCGCCATCAACCATTGGCTTGCTGGATGAGTTCATTTGTAGTGCGAGGCTCGACAACCTCTTGTCTTGTTTTTTGGCGCTGCGTGCACTCCTTCAAGCGGATAGCGGCGCTGACCAGTGGATCGTATTGAATGATCATGAAGAGGTCGGCAGCACCTCCTCCGCGGGGGCAGACGGAACCATGCTTCAAGATATCTTGATGAGAGTCTATCCCGATGAACAAGACAGACTGAGAACGATGGCCCATTCCATGCTGATTTCAACCGATAACGCGCATGGCGTGCACCCAAATTACCCCTCAAAGCACGACGCTCAGCATGGTCCTATTCTCAATGACGGACCGGTGATCAAAATTAACGCTAACCAACGATATGCGACCAGCAGCGACTCTCATGCTTGGTTCGCTCACTTGTGCCAAACCCACGATATTCCTTATCAGAAGTTCGTGACTCGCGCTGATATGGGATGTGGGTCAACGATTGGGCCAATTACTGCCGCCAAACTTGGGATTCAGACCATCGACGTTGGCGCGCCTACTTTTGCGATGCATTCTATTCGGGAAACGGCGGGAACAGAGGACGCCGTTCATTTACTTAGCGCACTGAGGCACTTCCTGTCACTGAAGCAAGCGCCGGTCAGCCATGCCATGATGCCGTAGGTACACCAATCAGCGATGCCTGATCCTCCAACCTTTGAAGCAGTGACTGCTTGACCTCGGCAGCTAACGAGCCAGGGCCAGTACTGGGGGCGGCATGCGTACGACGAAAGACATCCTCTAACCGCCCCGAGTCCAGCCATTGCCTTCTCAAATAGGTCAACCAAGCCTGAATGGGCGCTTGATCAGATGGCATGTCAGTCGCCCTGACATAACACCGCTCGATGAGAAGACGTAAGCGCTCATTACCCGCGACCAGGGGTAAGCCACCCGACGCAATGGTTTGCCTTGCTTGCTCCATCGTTGCGAGATCTTCGGTTGAAAAAAAACCGCCCGTATAGAGCGACGCATCGACATCTCGATCTGCTCCGATCTCATCTTGCATCTGCTTCTGATTGAGCAGCCTTTCGCTAAGTAGATCTCGCAATCGACCCATTCGCTGAAGGTCAGCGACTCGCTCATGCACCATTGACTCACCGATGCCCAATGCATTCGCTTGCTCCTCACCCAGCGTTCGATATGGCGCGATGGGGGGAGACTTGTTGATTGCGATAGATTGCAGTGGCCTTGGCCCTGTCTCGTATTCGCGGCCCCAGTTCTGCAGCGCGGTATCGAACGCATCAACACTGCTTAACGCAGCCTCAAAAGCACGGGGTGGCACGGTGAGATCCCAACAGACCACGGTGTTCGAAAAGTGTGGGTGTGCAATCAGCGGCAATATGGCGGTCAGCCCGCGTCTCTCTGGCGGATAATAAGGCGCCACATGGACAAGGGGTCCCTTCCCCAGCGGATACAGTTGGTTAATGACCGCTTGTTTTTGCCTTAACGCAAAATAGAAGTCGAATAATTTCGGCTGCGCGAGTTTAACAAGGCGAGCCAGGCCAATCGTGGCTTCAATATCCGACAGCGCATCGTGAGCGCTCGTGTGTTCGATGCCGTTAGCTCTTGCCAAATCAACCAGGGTAAAACTGGGTCGTCCATTGTCTCTCATAGGCCAATGGATTCCATCGGGCCTCAACGCATAAGCCATCCGCATCAGGCCCAAAATATCCCACCGGGAATTACCGCCCTGCCACTCCCTCGCGTAAGGATCTCTCAGGTTACGAAACAGAGTTTGACGAACGAACTCATCATCAAAAGACAAGCTGTTGTACCCCACCACACAGGTCTCTGGCACTGCGAAATGACTCAACAAGAGTGACGTGAGCGCGAACTCCGAACATCCTTTCGTCATCAATGCCCGTGGATCGAGGCCAGTTACTGCCATTGCCCCTGGATCAAGTAGCGCATCTTCTGTCGGCTTGACGAGCTGATTGACGGGCTCACCAACTAGATTCAAGTCGGCATCCGTCCGTTGGCCCGCGAACTGCAAGATTCGATCATCTATTGCGTTGGTGCCGGAGGTCTCAAGGTCATACCAAAAAAAGGTTGCCGCCATGAGTCGATGCCTTCAATACCCAGATCACCTTACCTATAATGATTTTTCAACGCTACCGTGTGACACCATGGCAAGAAAAGACCTTTTGTTCCTGATCTTAGGACCATTCGCTGCTGGCATCCTTTTAACTGGGTTGATGAGTAACGAGGTCGATCAGACCATCGCAATCACATCGGCCATCACGCTGTGGACGGGCATTTGGTGGGTCACTGAACCGATTCCCATCCCTGTTGCCTCAATGCTACCCCTCGCGCTGTTCCCAACATTCTCAATTTTAACGCCGGCCCAAGTGGGAGAGGCCTACGGGAGCCCGCTCATTCTTCTGCTAATGGCGGGGTTCATTCTTTCTCAAGCGATGGAGAGTAGCGGCGCCCATCGTCGTGTCGCACTCAACATGGTGAATTTTTTCGGTGGAGTGAGCAGCCGAAGGATCGTGTTCGGGTTCATGGCGGCGGCTTGCATCCTGTCAATGTGGATTTCAAATACCGCAACCACGTTGATGTTGTTGCCAGTAGCGCTCGCGGTCATTGAGCGATCCCCCGACCCAAAACTCAGTATCCCTTTGTTACTCGGCATCGCCTACGCCTCCAGTATTGGCGGAATTGGGACACCGATTGGTACACCGCCGAATCTCGTGTTCCGCGAGGTCTATGCGACCCAAGTGGGGGGTGAAATAGCGTTTCTGGATTGGATGCTCTGGGGTGTACCCGTTGTCGCTGTCTTTGTGCCATTAGCCGCGATCTGGCTAACCCGGAATTTATCGTTTCAAGGCAAAATTGAATTACCCGAAGTGGGTCGATGGTCAGTTGCAGAGAAAAGAGTATTCGCTATCTTTTGTCTAACAGCATTGGCCTGGGTGACTCGCACACAACCATACGGCGGCTGGTCTGGTGCACTGGGTGTTCAGGGTATCAATGACGCGAGCATCGCTATGTTAGCCGTCATCGCCATGTTTTCCGTGCCCAATGGCAAGGACGGCCGCCTGCTTGACTGGTCGGCTGCGGCAAACATCCCCTGGGGCGTCCTCATTTTGTTCGGCGGCGGGATCGCCATCGCGAAAGCCTTCGTTGCCACAGGCCTATCGGGACTGCTCGGTGAGTGGTTGTCAGCACTTGCAACGCTAGAGCTCATCCTCGTCATCCTCAGCATTTGCATCTCTATCACCTTCCTCACCGAGATCACGAGTAACACAGCGACCACCACGCTCATGCTCCCTGTTTTAGCCGCAGCCGCATTTGCGGCTGATATCCCGCCCGAGCTGCTCATGGTGCCAGCTGCCATGAGTGCCAGCTGCGCATTTATGTTGCCAGTCGCAACTGCTCCCAATACGATTGTGTTTTCTACCGGCCGTTTTCCTATCAAAACGATGGTGCGCGAGGGATTTGTGTTGAACTTGGTAGGTGCTGCGGTCATTACTACCCTTTGCGTGTGGCTAATCTAGTTGAGTGCCTCAACCCCGAAGCAAGATCGATCGATTATGAATTCCGCTCATCCTAGTTCCTCTATTCGCCAGCCTCTCCCTGAGCGTATGGTTGGCGCGTTACGCGCATCGTTCAGTCTGATACTGATGAGTCTCAATACACTCGTGTTGTGTATTCCGATCTATCTCATTGCGCTCTTCCGGGCGGTGTCTCCTGATGGACTGAAACCAACCTGGACAGCACTCGCGATGTCCATTGCTGAGCATTGGATTAGCATCAACAACCTCGTCCTCGACGCGTTTCAGACACTGGATATCGAAGTGATTGGCTTAGAGGAACTCGATCAACGTGCGTGGTATCTCGTCGTCGCCAATCACCAAAGCTGGACTGACATCATGATTCTGCAGCGCGTGTTCAATCGCAGAATTCCTATGCTCAAGTTTTTCATTAAACAAGAACTGATTTATGCACCCGTGATAGGCATCGCCTGGTGGGTCTTAGACTTTCCCATCATGAAGCGATACTCAGCTTCCACCCTCAAGAAGAAACCTCATCTGCGGGGAAAAGACCTCGAGACGACTAAGCGATCCTGTGAGCGCTTCAAGCTAACCCCTGTCTCCGTCCTCAATTTCCTCGAAGGGACTCGATTCTCCCAGGCCAAAAAAACAAGCAGCAATTCACCCTTTGAGTACTTGTTGAAGCCAAAAAGTGGCGGCGCGGCAATGGTCTTGGACGCGCTCTCAGACCATCTAAGCCAGATACTCGACGTCACCCTGATTTACGAGACGAAAACGCCTAGCTTCATAGAATTTTTGATGGGTCACAAACCGCGGATCATCGTTCATGTGGATGCCATTCCCACGAGCGAGGTCAAAGCATCTACAATGGATTTGAATGCGAATGTTAGCAATCGAAAAACCCAAGCTTTTCTCAACGAACGATGGTTACGCAAAGATCGTCTAATGGGTGATCTGCTAGAGCGTCAAGCCTAACATTGTTAAGCCCGGCTGACTGAAGGAGCCTTCCGTGACTTCCCTCTATTCTGATCACTTTGGCCTTCGAGAATCACCGTTTTCGATAGCGCCTAATCCTGAATACCTCTACATGAGTGATCGTCATAGAGAGGCGCTCGCTCATCTAATGTACGGCATCCAAGGCGATGGCGCGTTTATCCTCCTGTCCGGCGAAGTGGGTACAGGTAAGACAACCGTCTGCCGTTGCCTTTTGGAGCAAATCCCCGAAGAAGCTGACACAGCATTTATTCTGAACCCTAAATTGACCGCTGAAGAGTTACTAGCGGCAGCTTGTGACGATCTGTCTATTTCCTACCCAGACAATGCATCGATAAAGACACTAACTGATGTCATGAATGCTTATCTGCTGGAAGCACATGCTCGTGACCGGCGCACCATCTTGATTATCGATGAAGCGCAGAATTTGTCGATTGAGGTTTTAGAACAGTTAAGGCTGCTTACCAACCTTGAAACACACCAGCGAAAGCTCCTTCAAATCATACTGCTAGGACAGCCAGAACTCCTCGATATGTTGACTAAACCCGAGCTCCGTCAGCTTTCCCAACGGATTACAGCTAGGTTTCATCTAGAAGCTTTAAACAAAAATGAAGTTGCGTCCTATATCCGGCATAGGCTCGCAATAGCGGGTGCGAAAGGACACTTCTTCTCCCGGCGCGCAGTCGATAAGGTCTTCAAGTTAAGCGAAGGAATTCCAAGAGTCATCAACTTGATCTGCGACCGTTCGATGCTAGGTGCATATTCCAAGGGTGAAATGCAGGTGACGCCGTCCATTGTATCTAAGGCAGCATGCGAGATTCTTGGTCAAAGAAAAACCTCAAATTTGGATTGGCAGCGCTTTGCCATCACAGCCATCGGCTGCTTGACTCTTGTCACCAGTTATCTGTTTTTCGACCTACTGCGCGATAGTCCTGACCGCCCTTCAACTGGCCGCATTTTAGAAGACCGCTCGGCTACAACTCTCAAACCCAGCCAGATCGCTGTGATCAGCGATACCGACAACACTCTCGCTGCCGAGAGTTTACCTATACTTATTAATAAGCAAGCTTCGATCACACCTAGAATTGCGACCGAGCGATCATCGGCCCGTGGCGGTGGGCCCGCGCTTGAGAATGCTAGCCAAAATATAGGGCCGAACACGCGCCCGGCAAGCAACACGAACCAGAGGGTATCTGGTGCAGAAAAGTCACAGACCGTGCCTCTTGTGCCGCTTTCGTCTCTTGTTGGTTATAGCGATTTTCAGCGGGCGCTGAACGACTTGCTCGAACTTTGGGACATAGATTTTATTGATCCAGGAACAGCTACCTGCGAGCTTGCAGAGACAATCGGCCTCTTTTGCTATGAAAGCATTGCCGGGCTGAACGAAATGAGCGATTTCAATCGTCCCTTTATCGTTAGGCTTGACGGTAGGTGGTTTACCCTAGCTGGTATTGATCGAGATCGCGCCACTGTGCTCTACGGAAAGCAGACTTTTGATATCCGACTGAATGAGCTACTTGAAAACTGGAACGGGAATTTCACACTACTATGGCGGGCTCCACCAGGTTATCAGGTTCCTCTGACGGTAGGAGATCGAGGTCCTGCCGTGGACTGGTTAGTGAATCGCTTGGCAATTATTGACGATGCCAACCCAGGTTTAGATCCAGGCTATATTTTCGATGGAGCCCTTGAATCGAGAGTTCGTCAATTTCAGATCTCTAGCGGTTTAACGCCGGACGGAATTGCCGGAGTGAAAACTTGGATCAAAATTAACGATCAGGACGGCATTCAGACACCTCGCCTTTATAGTGAGACTTCCTAATGTCCTATATTCTCGATGCATTAAACAAGTCCGAGAGAGAAAGGACTGGGGCTAAGACACCTGGACTAGATACCGTCCATCAACGCGCGGAGCAGGTAGACTCAGATTCTCCGCAGCCTTGGCCATTGATTTTGGCCATGATATTGACTCTAAACTTTGCTGTACTAGCCATCTGGTATTTCATGCCTACTAGTCGCGAGGAGACCTCGATCAGTAACTCGCCATCATACGATTCGTCTTTTCCGAGTATCACGCAAGACACAGTTACCGGCTCTCAAGCTTTTGAGCAACCCCAGCGAAATGCAAGCAGACAACCTCCAAACACTGCTGAAGAGAAATCAATAAGAGAATCAAGCCCTTCTGACATACAAGAGGAATTGCGCACTTACCCACTGGGCACCAAACCAATCGGGCAACCTCTTAACACATCTCAGAGACTGGCAGCGATGCGTTTCTCATCGCATATTTTCGCCAGTGATAAGGACCTAAGAATGGTGGTGGTGGATGGCAGGAGAATGATTGAAGGTGACACATTTGGAGATGGAATTCACCTGCACCAAATCACAGAAGATGGCGTGGTGTTCGAATATCGAGGGGAGCGTTATCCTATTGACATATTGAGTCAGTGGGACAATTAACCGCCGCCAGAGGGCCAGTGTATTACCTCAAGAGTTTACCGATTGAATTCACGGGTCTCTCTGCATTTCATAAAAGGCCACTTAGCGGAAACTCTCCTAGCGAAGACGCCCACTGCAAGCACCCGATTCAAAAGACCCTAGAGGCTCTGGGAGATGGGAGGTTAATACCAATCTTGTCGCATTTAGGCTGATAGCTTAAGCGCGACACAAGCAGCGGCCTTACTGAACCGCTATCGTGCTTAAGGACTGAATCTGCCGCTTCATCTCAAGCATTTCAGTGTTATTCCGCGCGCGATATTCAAGGTTCGATCTAATGTCCTCACGGGCATCACCGAGCTGCTGAGACACGAGATCAAGTTTTCTACGACTCTTTTCAAACGCATCCACTTGATCTTGCAATTGTTGGCGAAGCAGTGCGATTTGCGTTGCCTGATCATCGTTCTCGATGGCCAAGGTTTTCTGTAGTTCGATCATTTCCTTATTGAGCGCCTCAAAGCGATCGCCTAATCCTCCCACCGTGTTGGCAATGGGATCGAGTTGAGCGTTTAACTCCGTAATGGTGGTGTCGATGCTCTTTTCAAGCGCCTCAATTTTGGGGCGGTTTTGCCGGTAAGCCACTGCCCAAAGCTTATCAATCTCAGTCACATTAGTGCCAAGCTGCTCCTGCATAGATTGAAGCGTGAGTGACACGTCGGTGCCGGTCGCCGAGAGGCGATCCTCAAGCGCCTGGATACTCTGCTGACTTTTATCGAGCAGGACATTGGCCTCGTCCAGTTTCATTTGAACCTGGTACAAGATGTAACCACCAATACCCATGAAAACCAGCATCAAAAAGATGATAAACACCAAAATGCCATTGAAATTGCTTTGCTTGGGTGTCTCCGCTCGACCACTTCGCCTGTAGGTGGAGCGATCGTCACTGTCTGTTCGTATCGAGGGAAGCTCATCAAGCCGCGAGCCTTCTTCTACGCCCTCAACGTCGACGTCTTCTCCTGCTTGCTCTACTGGTTGGTCTTCGCGGGGATCATCACTCATGACAGTCTCTGCTTTACTGGTTAGGTTTCAATAGGCCAAAAATTTGGGGCCACTTTCGGCCCCAAATTGTAACGCTTTTTCGAAAGCACGTCGCCGGGAAGTCAGCCATTGCTGGGCACGTGAGTGCTCGAATTCGCTAGTCCAACCAGACGACGATCTTGAGATTATAGGAACTTCATTAGACCCCAAAGCACCAACGTTAAGCCCAAACCACAATGGATAACTCCCTTGACCGACGTCATGGGTCCTTGCGCTCCACGCAACGCATTGATCTCCAGCAGTAAAATGATGGCGAATACCGCAATCAGACTGACAGTGGTTGCGCCATCAAGCAGCGGAACCGTACGCGCGTGGGCCGATGAGCCCATAAAGAACAGCATCGGAATCGAAAATAACGTGTTGGTTCGAGAGGCTAACGCAGCCTTGGGCGCAGCGGCAGCGGCCTCCGCCAATGCTTCACCGCCCTCAGCAACCTGCTGGGCCGAAGCAATCACTATTTTTTGGTTAGGCCAAATTACAAACCAGACATTGAATGCCATCAGCGTTCCAAGGGTAGCGCCCACTACAATGTCATAGCTCAATGCGGCGCTGATTTGATGCAGCAGCACCAAACCGGTCAAGAACGTAAACGCGGCTCCCCACCTGAAATACCAAAGGGCTCGAGGAACAAGTTTTTGAATGGCACCGGCACGGTGATCGGCCTCTGCCTCTTTGAAATATTCAGTCTGAACAAAGTTGAAATAATACAACAACCCGATCCACACAATCCCGAACAGAAAGTGTCCCCACCGCCACAAATAATCCAATTGTTCCATTCGTCATCCTCTCTTTAAACGGATACACAGCGTACTTATTCTCTGGTCAAGCTCTCCCCGACCCCCGTCACATGGTATCTCAATCATTCCGGTGAATACAGAGATAGCGGGCGCCTTCAGGCAATCTGTCGCAAATTAAGAAGCTTCCCTTGGTCGTCATACTCAATCTCAAAACGACCAGCTACACCTGAGGGGCCCACAAATGACCGGAGCAGTCGTGCCGGGAACTGCAAGCGCAGACCTTTGTCCGAGAGAACAATCACACTACTCGCTTCACCTCGGTAGTAGCGTTGCATTTCCTCAGGCGAGATGGAAAGGGAGAACTGCTCGATCATCCGTCAATCTTAACCGGAGTCATCCTTATCGATGAAGCGACCGCCTCGCAAGTCACTCCCGCGTTTTTTGTTAGAGCCCATCGAGTCACGATGAAAAGAGAGCGCGACAGTGGATACACCACGCTACAGAGCTTCAGCAGGCAAAAAAAACCCCGCAGAAGCGGGGTTTTTTGCCTAAAGGGCAGTCGACTTACATCATGCCGCCCATGCCGCCCATGCCGCCCATATCGGGCATTGCGGGTGCAGCTGGCTTATCCTCTACGATTTCCGTCACCATACACTCGGTGGTGATCATCAATCCTGCCACTGACGCTGCTGCTTGCAGTGCGGTTCGCGTGACTTTAGCGGGATCGGGGATCCCGAAGTCGATCATGTTACCGTACTCGCCAGACGCTGCGTTGAACCCTTCGTTACCGCTCAGCTGCTTGACCTTGTCGACTACAACAGAGCCCTCGGCACCAGCGTTCTCAGCGATCTGACGAATAGGAGCCTCCATGGCACGCCGACAGATGTTGATACCAACATTCTGATCCTCATTGTCCCCTTCTAATCCATCAATGGAGGTCAATGCACGAATCAGCGCAACGCCACCGCCCGCGACAATTCCCTCTTCCACCGCAGCGCGGGTTGAGTGAAGCGCATCTTCAACGCGAGCTTTCTTTTCTTTCATTTCGACTTCAGAACCAGCGCCAACCTTAATCACGGCAACGCCGCCAGCAAGCTTAGCCACACGCTCTTGCAGTTTCTCTCGATCGTAATCTGAAGAGGTTTCTTCGATCTGAGTACGAATCTGCTTCACGCGAGCCTCGATGTCATCAGAGTTGCCAGCACCATCGACGATCGTCGTGTTCTCTTTGGTTACCGAGATTCTCTTCGCCTGCCCGAGATCCTCGAGCGTTGCTCCTTCGAGGGACAAGCCCACTTCTTCGGAGATCACCGTGCCGCCCGTCAGAATGGCGATATCCTGAAGCATCTCTTTACGACGATCGCCAAAGCCTGGTGCTTTGGCCGATGCTACTTTGACAATCCCGCGCATGTTATTCACAACAAGCGTCGCGAGCGCTTCGCCTTCCACGTCTTCCGCGATGATCATCAGCGGCCGGCTCGACTTCGCGACGGCTTCCAGGATCGGCAGCATGTCACGAATGTTTGAGATTTTCTTGTCAAACAACAAGATATAGGGATCATCAAGCTCGGCGCTCATGTTGTCCTGGTTGTTGATGAAGTAAGGAGACAGATAGCCTCGGTCAAACTGCATACCTTCAACCACGTCAAGTTCATTCTCTAGGCCTGAACCTTCTTCGACGGTGATGACACCTTCCTTGCCCACTTTTTCCATCGCTTCGGCCAAAATATCGCCGATTTGAGTGTCACTGTTTGCACTGACGCTGCCCACTTGAGCAATCGCTTTCGAATCAGAGCAAGGTACTGCCAGGGCTTTCACGGCCTCTACAGCCTCAGCAACGGCTTTGTCGATGCCCCGCTTCAAATCCATAGGATTCATACCCGCAGCGACGGCTTTCAACCCTTCATTCAAGATCGCTTGGGCCAATACCGTTGCCGTGGTCGTACCATCACCCGCGACGTCTGATGTCTGCGAGGCGACTTCCTTGACCATCTGGGCACCCATGTTTTCGAACTTATCTTTGAGTTCGATTTCCTTCGCTACCGAGACACCATCTTTAGTCACTGTTGGCGCGCCGAATGACTTGTCTAAAACAACATTACGACCTTTGGGGCCCAGCGTGACTTTAACGGCGTCTGCGAGTGTATTCACACCATTTAGCATTCGCTGCCTGGCTGAATCTCCAAATTTCACATCTTTAGCTGTCATAACTCTTTAATCCTTAATTCCTTGTTTTGATCTTCACGCAAGTTCGATAAACGTGTGGCGCTTATTCAATAACGCCGAACACCTCGCTCTCGCTCATGACCAGCAGTTCTTCACCGTCAATTTTCACTGTGCTACCTGCGTATTGACCGAACAGCACTTTATCACCGGCTTTCAGATCAACAGTTTGCACTGTGCCATTGTCCAGTTTCTTTCCAGGTCCGACCGCTAGTACTTCGCCCTGAGAGGGTTTTTCTGCTGCGGAACCAGGAAGAACGATGCCTCCAGCTGACTTAGTTTCCTCTTCGAGACGACGTACTACGACCCGATCGTGTAAAGGACGAATATTCATTCTTATCTCCCGATTAAGACTTCCCCGACGCGTAGCCGGTATTTTCTCTATCCAAGCTAGACCCTCGTTTTTGGGCGCTTTTAGCTTGGCACTCTCCCTAAAGGAGTGCTAATAATAGGGTCACTTTTAGCAGAGTCAAGGGCGGACTGCTAAAAAAAATCCGAGTGCAGAGAAGTCAATAACATGGCCTCTAACCAAGCCGAATCTAACGCTATGTCACTGAAAAATCAGAGAATTGAGCGCGTCATTCAAGTGATCGCGCTGATTCCTATTGGAAAGGTTGCTACCTATGGCCAAGTCGCTGAGGCAGCCCAGCTAAAAGGACTCTCAAGATGGGTGGGCAGAGTCCTTAGTCAACTTCCAGCGGGCACGTCTTTACCATGGCACCGCGTGATTAACAGTGCTGGCAGAATTACCAATCCCAATCGTGAAGAACAAATTAAGCGCCTGATCGCGGAGGGCATTCACGTCAACGGAGATCGCGTGTCTCTACCGAGATTTCGCTGGAACCCTGAGGAGATTTTCGACGAATCGCCCAAATCGTGAGCGCAATCGCTGGCAGACCGAGGATCGCCGATCCCACGAAAAAACCATAATAGCCCAAGGTATCCACTGCTATGCCGGAAAAACCGCTCATCAATTTCCCTGGCAACGTCATTAATGAACTAAACAACGCGTATTGCGTTGCCGTGAATTCTCGCTGCGTCAATCCTGAGAGGTAGGCAACAAAACTCGTAGCTGATACACCGCCACTTAGATTATCGAGGCTAATAACAATCGCCAACAAACGGAGATCCGCCTGCTGCTCGGCTAAAAATGCGAACATGAGGTTGGTTACCGCGACCAAGAACGCCCCTCCCAGCATCGTTTTCAACACACCAAAGCGAACGACCAGGAGCCCACCTAGGAAAGCGCCGAAAATAGACATCCCAAACCCCAGTCCTTTAGCGATGCTTGCGATTTCGGCCTTCGAATACCCTTGATCAAGATAGAAAGGGTTAGCCATCACCCCCATCACAATATCGCTCAACCGATACAGGGAGACCAATGCAAGAATGGCCCAAGCTGCAGCACCGTAAGCCGCAAAAAAAGAGGTGACCGGTGCAACAAACAGTTGTTTGAAGTAGGCAACAACCTTTACTCGCCAATCGCTCTCGGACGAGGCGATCGTCGCTGCGAGCGTTGTATTGACCCATTCCTTCTGCTCACGCGATGTGGGCTCTGACACCAATAGGGTCGTTATAAGCCCAATTCCCATCATCACGCCGCAACTCAGATAAGCCAGCGACCACGAGCCAAAGTCCGCAATCAGCAGTGCACCGGCCCCCGAGGTCAATAAAGCAACTCGATACCCCAAGATGTACATCGCCGACATTGCGGCTTGATTTTCGTTGTCAGCCGCTTCAATTCGATACGCATCCACCACAATGTCTTGGGTCGCCGATGAGAATGCAGTCGCGCAGGCAAGCACTGCAATCCAGCCAGTTTGGTGAGCGCTAACTTGAGACAACAAAATCAAACTAGCCGCGACTGCAACCTGAGAAATCGCCATCCAAGCTCGCCGATGACCGAGCCATCCTGTCAGCAATGGGATGCTGGTGCGGTCAACCCAAGGAGCCCAAACGAATTTAAGGGAGTAAAACAGCCCTACCCAGGCAAAGAATCCTATCGTCGTGAGATCCACCGACGTGTCTCGAAGCCATGCTGTTAATGTCGAGAAGACCAACAGATAAGGCAAGCCCGACGAGAACCCTAAAAACGCTAGCGCCAGCGTTGTGGGGCGAACGTAGACTGTGAATCCCTCTCGCCAGGTCCCGGGCGATTTGTTGGTCGCGATGCTCATGGTCGAATTAAACCATGGTTAGTTCTTGAGCCGTGAAATTCATGCATCCGCCGTTGTCATCCAGTAAGCCCAGCGTTGGCAAAAACATCGATTTGCGCGGATTGCCACTAAGCTTTCGTGCGGTAAATCACGTACACTTTCGTGGTTTTCAAATTCGAGCGACTCATGGGCAAGCGACTAACGAAGATATACACCAGAACCGGAGATGGCGGTGAGACGGGCCTAGGAGACGGGTCGCGAGTCCCCAAAACACATGCCCGCGTCGGCGCGATGGGCGATATCGACGAATTGAACGCGCACCTCGGACTTGTCAGTGAGCATCTCAAGAGCACCGCGGTAGAAGCGCTCACCCACTTGGCCCCTTTCCTTGATCGTTTGCAACATAGAATCTTCGACTTGGGCGGAGAGGTATCAATCCCTGGATTCCAACTCATCCATGATTATCACGTTGACCGGATCGAGACCGAACTCGATCAAATGAATAGTGAATTGGCGCCACTCGAGAACTTCATTATCCCCGGTGGATCTGTGCTGATTGCGCAGTGCCATGTGGCCAGGAGTGTTTGCCGAAGAGCGGAGAGAAGCTTGATCGAGTTGGGAGAGACAGACACTGTGAACCCACCTGGGCTCCGATTTCTCAACCGCTTGTCTGACTTTTTGTTCGTTCTCGCAAGGTACTGCGCACTGAAAACAGAGCAACCTGAGCATTTATGGCAAAAAGACGATGAGCCATCAGCAGGTTAGGCAACAGCGCGGCATCAGTGCGAAACGCTCCTCACCTATTTAGACTAGCTACTCCGATTGGATCATTGTGTATTGAGCGGGCCGAGTGGGTCACTCGAACCACACTATCGATCACTGCCGCTCACTAACAGCCGCTCATCAACAGCACAAGAGCTTGTCTAACCCACTTTTGTAAGGTCAGGGTATTACAGGGCGAGATACCGAACATCTTCTAGTTGCTCAGCCAGACCGGCTAGGAACCGAGCGGCCTCTGCTCCATCGATGGCTCTGTGATCATAGCTGAGCGCCAACGGTACGATGAGGCGTTTCTTTAACTCATCACTCACATAACGAGGCTGCCACTTAGCCCGAGTAACGCCAAGTATGGCCACCTCCGGGGGGTTGATGATAGGCGTGAACCCCGTTCCACCGATGCCACCCAAACTGGAGATGGTAAAGGTCGCGCCCTGTAGCGATTGCGGCATGAGTTTTTTTGATCGCGCCTGCTCGGCCAACTCGGCCGCCTGCTTGGCGATCGCCGTAAGCCCTAGCTGATCAGCATTTTTGATGTTGGGCACAACCAGCCCACCCTCTGTCTCAACAGCGATGCCGATATTAATGAAGTCTTTGAATACCCACTCTGTAAAATCTGGGCTCAAGGAGGCATTGAACTGAGGAAAAGCTTTCAGGCTCAGTGTCACTGCCTTTACGAAGAACGCGAGCGGCGTCACCTTCGTTTCATGGTCTCTTCGTTGATTCAGCGTTTTGCGAAAATCCTCAAGGTCAGTGATATCTGCCTCATCGAAATGGGTGACATGCGGGATAGTGACCCAGCTCTCATGCAAGTTCCTTGCACTCAGCTGTCTGATCTTCGACATAGGTACAGACGTGGTCGCACCGTACCGAGAGAAATCAGGGAGTGGCCTTGCAAGTGGGAAGCTCTGGCCAGCACTCTCTGGGTTCGAAGGCTCCTTTAGCCGTGCCCGCACGTGGCGCTGTAAGTCTTCTTTGAGGATTCGGTTATGAGGCCCAGATCCTTCCACCTCGTGCAGTTGGATTCCAAACTCTCTGGCAAGCTTTCTTACCGCTGGGCCTGCATGTACGAGTAACGCCTCGTTGGGCTGCTCTGGCTCGGACACTCGGCGAGCAGGGTCCTGCTCACCTTGACCATCAGTGCTTAAACTCTCCATCTCTGATTTCGTAGTTCTACCGGGCTCAGCGTCATCGATGGTTGGCGCTGTTTTCTCTGCCTCCACTAGCACCGGCGCTTCAGAACTATCGCGATCAACAGCAGGTTCGCTAGCTGAGCGCTGCACAACTGTTTTTAGCTCAATAAGGGCATCGTCTGAGGCAACTTCAGCCCCTACCTTGACCAAAATGGCAGTAATCTCACCATCCATTTCGGGCGTGATCTCTAGACTCGCTTTCTCCGACTCCAAAACCAAAATAGCCTGGTCGGCTAGCACCTGATCGCCAACGGCGCAGAGACACTCCGTGACTTCTGCACCCTCGATATCTCCGAGATCCGGGACACGGACTGTTACTAGGTCGATCTGGTTCGATTCCGTGTAGGCGGCTGATTGCTTGCGCGATGACTCATCAGCGGCCGTGGCATCGTACTGCCCTGGTTCTTCTGCCGGCGCGCTATCGGGAAGCCCGGCATCTTCCTCGACAGCTAACTCCGTTTGTTCGACACCCTCTCCCTCGAGGGTTTCAATCTCAATGAGTGGCGCGCCAGTGACCACTCGGTCACCCATCGACACGATGACGCTATGGACCACGCCGGCCATTGTCGACGGAATTTCGACACTCGCTTTATCTGACTCCAGCACTAGTAGGGATTGATCTTTGTCTACGTGCTCACCCGGCGCCACAAGCAGCTCGACGACTTCAACGTCATCGACCTCGCCCATATCTGGCACTTCGATGATGACTCTGCTCATTACAGGCTCACCGGACTTAACTTATCGGCATCGATATTCCATGCGCTAGAGGCTGACCGTAAGGTTTCGCTATCGATCACTTGCATCTCATGCAGCGCATGAAGCGCAGCATGCGCAATGTGATATCGATCAACCTCAAAAAAATGACGAAGACGAGCTCTTGTATCACTTCGACCAAAACCATCCGTACCTAGCACTACATACGGCGCTTCGATCTGACTTCTGATTTGATCGGCATAGAGTCGAACATAATCAGTGGCGGCAATCACCGGCCCGGTACGCCCATCTAGGCATTCGCTCACATGGGACGTTCTGGGCGGCTCACTAGGATGCAAACGATTCCATCTTTCGACATCGTCGCCTTCCCGTTTTAGTTCGTTGAAGCTGGTGACACTCCAAATATCTGCTATGACCCCGCACGTCTCTTCGAGCAGTTCAGCCGCGGCCAGCACCTCTTGAAGAATGGCGCCTGAGCCAAGCAGTTGCACTTTCTTTTTCGACCGCTTCCGCGGCGCCTCTTTGAGCAAATACATACCCTTGCAGATGGATGCTTCTACCCCCTCTGGCATCTCAGGTTGCGGGTAGTTTTCGTTCATTAACGTGATGTAAAAAAACTTCGCTTCTTTATCAACAAACATGGTCTTCAGACCATGCCGAATGATGACCGCAAGCTCATATGAGAAGGTAGGATCGTAGGTCACGCAGTTAGGGATGGTTCCAGCGAGCACGTGACTATGGCCATCTTGATGTTGGAGTCCTTCCCCGTTCAGCGTTGTGCGACCCGAGGTGCCTCCCAACAGAAACCCTCTTGCGCTCAAATCCCCAGCCGCCCAACAGAGGTCTCCCACTCGTTGAAACCCAAACATCGAATAATAAATATAGAAAGGAACCAGCGTTTGCGCATGAGTTGAGTAAGAAGTCGCGGCTGCTAGCCATGCAGAGAAGGCGCCGCCTTCATTAATCCCCTCTTCCATAACCTGACCATGCCGATCTTCTCGATAGACCATCATCTGGCCCGTATCGACCGGCTCGTACAACTGACCCACGCTAGAGTAAATGCCAAGCTGACGGAACATCCCCTCCATTCCAAAGGTTCTAGCCTCATCGGGCACGATAGGTACAATCCGCTCGCCAATATTGGGGTCTTTCACCAGAATTTGAAGCAAACGAACAAAGGCCATCGTCGTTGATATTTCGCGTTCGCCCGATCCTTTTAACAGGGCCGAGAAGGCGTCGAGTGGAGGCACCTCTAGCGATTTAAAGTCGCTAATACGACTAGGAATAGGCCCACCCAGCCGATCGCGACAAGCTTTTAGATACCGTATTTCTGTTGAATCTTCGGGCGGTCGGTAATACGGGACTCGCTCAAGATCGTCATCCGGGATCGGCAAATCGAAACGATCCCTAAAACCCTTGAGTGCCTCAAGATCTAATTTTTTCACAGAGTGCGTGTAGTTCTGGGCCTCACCCGCTGGCCCCAAGCCATATCCTTTGACCGTTTTTGCCAGAATAACCGTCGGCTGACCTTGGTGACGCACCGCGGCAGCATAGGCAGCAAACACCTTGTAAGGATCGTGACCTCCTCGATTCAACTTTGACAACTGCTCGTCGCTCATGTCAGCAACGATGTCCAGCAGTTCAGGATATTTGCCAAAAAAGTGCTCACGAACGTAATCGCCTGAATTACTCTTATAGTTTTGATAATCGCCGTCGACAGCCTCATCCATTCGCTGTTGTAACAGACCACTTTTGTCACGCTCGAATAGCGGATCCCACTGCCTGCCCCAGACGACTTTAATAACGTTCCAGCCAGCCCCTCGGAAAACGCCTTCAAGTTCCTGAATAATTTTGCCATTGCCCCGAACCGGACCATCGAGTCGTTGCAAATTGCAGTTAACGACGAAGATCAGGTTATCGAGTCTCTCCCGTCCGGCGAGTGAAATCGCACCTAGCGATTCGGGTTCATCCATCTCTCCATCGCCAACAAAACACCAGACCTTCCGATCGTTCGCTTCTGTCAGCCTGCGATTCTCCAAGTACTTCATAATGTGGGCTTGATAAATCGCCTGCAGCGGTCCGAGACCCATAGAGACGGTTGGGAATTGCCAGTAGTCGGGCATTAGCCAGGGATGCGGATAACTCGATAAACCGTTGCCGTCGACCTCCTGCCTAAAGTGATCGAGTTGGTCTTCAGTCAGCGATCCTTCCAAAAAAGACCGAGCGTAAATGCCAGGGGCGCTGTGCCCTTGTATATAAAGGAGATCTCCGGGCCGCCCGGGCTGATTACCACGAAAAAAGTAATTAAACCCCACATCGTAGAGCGTGGCTGACGATTGGAAAGTGGAAATGTGGCCGCCCAAGGTACTGTCTTTTAGGTTCGCTCGCATCACCATAGCCATGGCATTCCAGCGAATGAGACTGCGGATACTACGTTCGATGAATAAATCACCCGGCATTCGGGCTTCCCGATGCACGGGGATCGTATTCCGGTAGGGAGTGGTCATAGCGAAAGGAAGCTGCGATCCATGCTCAGTCACTTTGGAGGCCAGCATTTGAAGTAAGTACTGAGCTCGCTCAACGCCCTGTCCCTCGACGACTGACGCCAGCGCGTCTAGCCACTCACGGGTTTCTTCCGGATCGATGTCGCTCGTGTGTTCTGGCTGATCGCTTTGCACGATATGGTTACCTCCTCACTTTGGCCTGAGGAATCAATTACTATTAATTATAGGACGCCCTCTCGCTCACGCCACGATTTAGCGCGTTACAAAGGGCCGAAACGCCGCCCAATATTCTAGCAACCGGCTGACTGATGTCGCTTGCAGGGAATTCGACAAGACGGGCCGCTGGCAAATGCGTGCGCCAAATTTTGGTCCACGGGTCTTTTTGATTCGCCTGTGCAACGGTAACGATGACATTTGGCTGAGCACCAATCACTGCTTCGAGCGAAACGGGCGCGACCGAAAGCGGTGCGTCAGCAAAGATGTTATCTACTCCACAAGTCTCTAACGCTTGCCCCATAAAGTGATCGCTATTCACCGTAAAAAGCCGTACGTCTTGTATTTGCATAAATACCCGCTGGTCAGACGAAGGATTTTGCTGGTTGAGTTCCTTTAATCGCCGCTCAAACCGACTGGCGATCACCTCTGCGACATCCTCTTTGTTCAATACTATGCCGAGTCGCCGATAGGCATCACCAATGGTGCGAAGCCCCTCTGAGCCAACCAAAACCACCGGGATACCCATGGAGCGAAGCGTGCGAATCGCCCTAGGGACGCCACCTTCCCAAGCGAGAATCAAGGTTGGCTTGAGCGACACGATGGCCTCCACATTTAACTGGAAGGCATCCCCGACTCGCGGCAGTGACATGGCTGAGGGAGGTACGTTAGAGAATTGTGACACCCCAACGAGCGAGGCACCGAGACCAAGATCAAATACCATTTCGGTAAGGTGAGGCGAAAGCGTGATAATTCTTTGAGCCGCCTGCGCCTTGGTCGATTTCTCTTCACCAAGACCAATGGCCCACCATGAGGCGCCCATCAAAAAGAGCAACAGAGTGATCTGGAAACCGTTTCTGGTATCTTTTTTTGTTTCCATTAGATGCCTAGTGCCACCTCAGTTGCAAAGAATTGCTAAGACGTCGGTTCAAGGTCAGCAGTGCCTGCTTAACTGACCCGATAGCGTTTGACTGTTTGATTTAATCAATCCATCTCATCACGGGTTTACATTGCCCAAACTAAGGCCAGAGCGACATGTGGATTGACTGCACCTCCTGAGCGCCTCCTTTCTCGATGGTCGCCCTTCAAAGGCTCCATTCTCGCCTCCTCGCGCTGTAGGCATTGATTTCATTAACCGACTAAGAAAACGCGATCTCGAACAACGCAGCCATCCCAGCCCAACCAAGCAGTAACCGATTGAGTAGTCGCTCGGCAGGATCGTCCGCCGACTGTGCGTCAGCTCCGGGACCACGGTGTTGCACTTGCCCCCAGACTGACGAGAGGAAAACCTCTAAATCAACTTGCCAGGTCTCAAGCGATTGCAGGAACAGTGTCCAAATCACACCAAAACCTCGCCAAAACACGAGCACGAAGAGCGACACTCTTAGCGCGAGGGAATCGAGTCCGGGCAGTAGCTGCCGAAGTCTTGCCATTAACTCGCCACCCGCCTCTCTGCGTTGATAGTGAGATACAAACCACCCATGTAACCGCCAGGCCACAACGGCCCAAATACCCAGTACTAGCAACAACAAAAGCGGTGCGAAGAACCCGCGATGAAGTGAGCACAAATGATGAATCAAACCGTAATCTGAGCGCGATTCATCGAGATCTAGGGAGCTGTCGCTCGCCACGATATGCTGATCGAGGAATGGACCGGAAGGGGTCGATTCGATGGCAACCAGCACCAGTAGTCCCGTCATAAGAAACGCGGGGAAACCCATCAGAAAGTCATCCAGGGCGAGCGCTAAAAAAAACACGAGTGCCGAGGGCAATATGACCCAACCCACATACGCTTGGGCGCTCGGTTCACTACCGAGCCTCTCGGATACTACTGCCGTCCACTGATCGCTTCCCCATGACGCAAGCGGGAGCGTTTGCCACCAGAATCGCTGCGCCACGAGCAACACAATGATGATCAAAAATTCCATACGTTGTTGCTACTGTTCAGACGTCAATAGTCTACTGCGACTGACTCGAGTCTCCTACTGGAGATAATCCTTTAGTCGCTGCCAGTCGAACTTTGGACCAGGATCTGTCTTTCGACCGGGTGCGATATCACTATGCCCCACGATACGAGCAGGTTCGATCTGATAGGTCGTGGCAAGTGCTTTAACAACGCTCGCTAGCGAGCGGTATTGGGCTTCAGTAAACGCTGACTTGTCGGTGCCAATGAGTTCAATCCCGACACTGAAGTCATTGCACCGCTCCCTACCGTCATAGACTGAGGCGCCGGCGTGCCAAGCGCGTCGATCAAAGGGGACGTATTGGACCATAGCTCCTTCGCGGTCTATCACCACGTGCGCCGACACCGCTAACCCGATCAAGTCGCCAAGGTCTTCATGCTCACTTGGGTCTAGGGTCCCCGTAAACAGTCCATCCACAAACCGCGAACCAAAATGAGACTCAGGTAAACTGATGCAATGCACAACAATGAGATTGATCTCGCCTCCTGGCCTTTCATCCTGGTTAGGCGAAATCCGCGTTACCACTCCCTCGAGGTGATGATCGATAATGCGAAGCGTTGATTGGTCCATTGGTGGGCCCAACAAAGGATAGAACCGAGCATGACGCCTATTTCAGGACTGGGCAAGGTAATGACCGTACTCGGCATGCTGAGCTTTCTTGTCGTTTTAACGCTCTTGTTCGGTGGCATCGAACGCAGTCGAGATTTTCCAAATAAGAACACGACCGCCTCCTTAGAGGGCGCCAGCACTGTCGTTCGATTAGCGGCTAATCGTCAAGGGCACTACTTGCTCCCAGGCGCAGTCAACGGCGTACCCGTTCAGTTCCTTGTCGACACAGGTGCCACCCAGGTGGTTATTCCTGCGCATTTAGCATCGCGGCTCGCGCTGGAAAGAGGACGGCCGCTCAAAGCAAAGACCGCTGCAGGATGGATCACCGTGTACCAAACAGCGCTATCCTCTATTGATCTCGCCGGTATTGAGCTTGAAAACATTCCGGCTAGCCTCAATCCAGCCATGCAGGGCGAAGAGATACTCCTCGGAATGAGTGCGTTGACCGAGTTAGAATTGTCCCTCGCGCAGGACACACTCACCCTGAGGTACCACCATTGACTAACTTTTACTTAAAAGATGTCGCTTCAACCGTTGCTAATGCATTGGCGGAGGACCTTGGAGAGGGCGACGTCACTGCTGCGCTCATCGATTCAGCACAGCAAGCTCGAGCCACCGTCATTACTCGGCAAGAGGCGACCATCGCAGGAGCTCCTTGGGTCAACGAAGTATTTCAACAAGTCGATCCGTCTATTGATATCAAGTGGAAGGTCATCGAAGGACAGAGGGCCCTGCAAGACACTGTCCTTTTTGAATTAACTGGCCCCGCAGGCTCTATTTTGACTGCCGAGCGTACCGCACTCAATTTCTTGCAAACCCTCTCGGCGACAGCTACCGCGGCTCATCATTATGCGTCGCTCGTGGAGGGTTCAAAAACACAGATTCTAGATACGAGGAAGACATTGCCAGGCCTACGATTGGCTCAAAAGTATGCAGTTCAAATAGGCGGTGGCAGTAATCACCGCATCGGGCTGTTTGATGCTTTTCTCATCAAGGAGAACCACATCGTAGCAGCGGGCGGAATCGCCGAAGCTATTTCTCGAGCACGAAAGATGAACCCCTCACTCAGGCTCGAAATTGAGGTCGAATCCCTCGATGAGCTTTCCGAGGCCATCGCGGCCCAACCTGATTGGATCATGCTGGACAATTTCGACAATGAGTCGCTCCGACGGGCGGTGGCAATGACCCCCCCATCCATCAAACTTGAAGTATCAGGCGGCATCGAAAACGACGACGACATCAAGCGAATCGCAGCACTCGGTGTCGATTACATTTCTATCGGAGCGGTGACCAAACACATCCAGGCCACCGATTTGTCGCTGCGAATGATCACCACACCGAGCGATTAACGGTCCTTACTGAGCCATTAATCGATCTTACTTTACCTTGGCGGCACTGTCTGTCCACAGCTCGCTATCTCTTGCTGCCTGCCATTGGTGTTTGCGCTAGGTCTACCCGCTCTCAACATCGTGATCTCTCCGCACGCTAGAGACGACATCATCAGGTGGTTCTTTATCTGCCCACCATGCGCAATGAGTGATCTGTCTGCTATCCGAGCTGAGTTCAGTTCTCAGTGGATTGAAACAGACCTAGCACACTGATGCGTGCTCTGGTTTCGTGCCGCACATTCTTGCGACACATAAAACGCTTGTGTTATTCGATTACGCACGGTTGAATCCCAATCGAGCAGTCCATTCTTTTTGCAATCGCCGATGCCCTCACTCAGTAAAAGCGACGGGCCTAAACGCTAGGAGAGAAATGCTTTTCATACCTTACAGATTAGGCGATGATCCGTGCTGAGCCCGCCCGTCAGACCGAACCATGAGCGACACCGATACTCCTATTGATCCCTATGCATGGTTTGCACACCTCCGCCAACAGGCGCCCGTCAGCCGAATGGAAAACGACGGGCCCTGGCAAGTCGCAAAGCATGCAGACGTGCAGCAAATCTTGCGCAATCACACGACCTTCTCATCCGAAGTATCGACGCGCCCCCCTGAGGAACGAGATGGCGCGCCATCTATGCTATTCAGTGACCCGCCCGTACACCAACGCCTTCGAAAACTCGTCAGTGTCGCGTTTAAACCCACTCACATCGAGGCTCAGAGAGACGCCATCACAGACCGGTGCCAGGCACTCATCGATGCGATGCCGGTTGGGAAGCCATTCGACCTTGTCACGGCCCTCGCCGCACCACTGCCAGTCATGGTCATTGCCGAAATGCTGGGCGTAGAGGATGGAGACATGGCCGCGTTCAAGACCTGGTCGGACGCCATCTTCTCCAACATTGGCGATATTCTATTCGCGGAGCCAAGCGCCGAGGCAGTAGCGGCCAGCGAGGCAATGAACACCTATTTTCTTAGTGAAATCGAGACGCTTCGAGCATCGCCCGAGGACCACTTGCTCAGCCGGCTCGTGCACGTGGAAACCGAAGAGGGCCATTTAACCAATGAGGAATTGCTGAGTTTCTGCCGACTACTGCTGATCGCGGGGAACGAAACCACAACAGGTCTAATCACCGCATCTGCAAGGATCTTTCACGAATTGCCAGACACGTTTGCAGCCATAAAGGCCACTCCGGCGCTCGCTACCAGCTTTGTCGAAGAAGCACTGCGTTTTTACTCCCCATTTAGCGCGACCGCACGTCGAACGACTGAGCCTGTTGAGATGGGCGGTCATTCCATCGGCGCTGGAGAACTAATCATTCCCTTAATCGCCTCAGCCAATCGTGACGAAGAGGTGTTTGATGAACCCGAGCGGTTTAAGATCGACCGATCACCCAATCCACACTTGGGGCTAGGGTTTGGTATTCACTTCTGCTTGGGCGCTCATCTTGCGCGGTTAGAAGGAGCCATCACTGCGCAGCTGCTTGCACAGCAGTTCGACACACTCAGGCTGGTAGAGCCTGATTCTGCAGTCATGGGTGGTCTTGGCGGCCCTAAGTCCCTACTGATTGAGGTGCGGTGACCAGAGTGTGGTGCGCCTCTGCTTGATGCGCTACTCATTTAACCCGCGTACTGTAAAGGTCTGCCTGGTGAACAGGCAACTAGCAAATCGAGAGTAAAGGGTTTGGCGCCTCCCTAACCTTCTATTTCAGTTCAAACCCCAGACACCGCCGGCGATGGTCTCGAATGGTCGTCCACTCTAAAAGCGGCGAAAGAGCCTTTCCTTAGTGCTCTCTAACCGTTTGATTCACTCGCTGTCATGCTTCGCCATTAGCTCCGCCCATTGGGGGTACTCATCGCGCAGTTCGTCGGTCCAGATTTGATCCAAAAGCGCTTTCGCATCCGCTTTGGAATCGCCCCGCTTGTTGATGCGATAAAGATAGGTGAATGCGCTCGCTCGATAGTTCGCAATACAGTGCACCCAGACGGGTTCATCTACGAGAGCATCCATCAGCTGAAAAAATCTATTGAGATCACTCGACGTTGGCCTCTCAAAATCAACCGGCAGGTGAATGTAGGTCAGACCATTCTCTACCACCCATTGGTTTTCTGACCCATTATATTCCTCGTTGTACACCGCAAGGTTCACTACCGCTTTGACGCCCAGTGATTGTAAGAGTGGTATATGCTCTGCTGCGATTTGTCCTGAAGACGATAGCTGATCATCTACCCAAGTCGCATTGAGGATCCCTGAAGACTCAACCTGCTCACGAGCACTGGGCTTGGTCTCCGCAACCGTCGCGCTCGCGCAGACCAGACCAAGTGCCCACATGACGATCCAATTTGCTAAACGATTCATGTTTGAACCTCCGTGATTAACCAAAGCGGTTAGCCTTCCTGCGTTACACTAGTTTAGTGTTTTTTATGCGGCAGGGACGCATCCTGAGCTCTGCACCACAGATCAGCTTGATACGCAGCTTCACAATGATCAGCGCCACCCGTTTCTCTCACTCGCCCATGCTGAGCATTCAGTGATCATCGGTATGTCCAGAAGGTCAGTGACAGGTAAGAGAACAGGTATCCCCATCAGACTAGAGCTTGATGAGCTACGCTCACTTAGATGGCCTTCATGCCCCCCTACTCTCACCGAGCGCTCATTAGGGTTACAACATCAACACTCGCCGATGTTCAGTAATATGCGCTCTTGGGCTGGGAAAGTGGCCTTTATCGCCCGTGGGACTAAAGCCCAACCGCTCATACAGAGAGATCGCAGGCACCATGTGATCGGCAACTTCCAAAAACACTTTAGTGCAGCCTCTATCCCGCGCCAGAGCGATTACCGCACGTGCCAGCTGCTCACCCACTCGCCGACCTCGAAAATCAGGCGCTACCTACATCGATATAAGCCAAGCTTCAGCTGAGTCATTAGCAAAACTGACCCTAGCCATCCATATATCAGCGTCCCGCTCGCAGGCAACAAAAGTCGGCAACTGCTCCAACTGCTCGATCCACTGCGCTCGGGTCACCGATAACATCTCGTCTAGCGTTGATCCTAAAGCCTCTGGAGAATCGCGCACAGCTTGTTCGCGCAAAGACTTCAGTCTTAACCATGCTGTGATGGGTAAGCGCTCGACGATCATCTAATTGGGAGCTAGCGCTTTCGCGCAACGATCAACTTCATCGCACTTTATAAGACGCATAACGGCGGACGCATATTGGATTCCAAACAACAAGCTAGGAACTTTAACTCTTCGGGGGTTGCCATAGCGCATGCCATCAATGACTCGCGATCAATGGCAAGGTGGAGACTGAAGGAGCCAAAGCCGAACGGGTGACAGACCTTGCCAAAAAAATGGTGCCGAAAAGC
>Ga0255766_10000071_pt1 | contig 90913 bp, 126 predicted proteins | sample 071ome_23_FD_179966 | JGI IMG/M metagenome (GOLD analysis project Ga0255766, IMG submission 179966) | Coastal salt marsh microbial communities from the Groves Creek Marsh, Skidaway Island, Georgia - 071403BT metaG (version 2) | ecosystem: Environmental > Aquatic > Marine > Intertidal zone >...
ATTTTAGAACAACCGCAACCTATTGCTAATGAATGGGAACCTACTGATGCAAGTGTGGTTGCTTGGATTGATGCAAGCGATACTACTTCTTATACTACATCAGGTTCAACTTTAACAGCCGTTACGGATAAAGCAGGTACATATACCATGTCAATTGGTAATACACCTACTGTTGTTACTAATGGTCTTAATAGCTTAAATGTATTTGATTTTGATGGAAGTGGTGAATATTTGCAAAGCACAAGTTATTCAGCACAAACAGATGGTAGTGGAAATCATTGGGCAGTTGGAGTATTTTTAGCAGACTTTGTCGATGCGGATAAAGATTCTTTCTGGTCTTATGAAACAAATACTTCAATAAGTACCAAAAGAGATTATGCAATATCATCAGGCGGTGGAGGTTCAAATACTTGGCCAGGTGAGCTTGACTTAGATACAAACAACGTAACTAACAGAATAAGTTCTACGATTGGTAATTTACAGGATTGGACTTTACAAAGTGTCTCAATTGATAACTGGGTTATTGTTTCATGTTGGTTTAACAAAACAGGTAATCAAATAGGTAACCGGGTCAATGGTAATAACGCATATACTCCTGTTAATGACTATGATAATTCAATTCAGACTAACCAAGAATTAAGGTTAATGAGGAATCGCGCATCTCAAGAATTAGATGGTCGCTTGGCAGAATTTTTTACAGTTGCTGATATACCAGGAACTGGCGGAACGGATCTTACAGATTTAGAAAAAGGTGAAGGGTATCTTGCGTGGAAATGGGGACTAGTTTCTTCTCTGCCATCTGGGCACCCATATAAGAATTCACCTCCAACTGTTTAAAACAGTTGACATGATATATAGATAAAATAATTTCCACTAGTGGCTTATAGAATAGTACTAAGACAGGATGTTGCAGCGAATTGGACAACTAACAATCCAGTTCTTCTAAGTGGTGAACTCGGATTTGAAACCGATACCAAAAGAATCAAACTTGGTAATGGTTCGGATAGATGGAATGCTCTTCCATATTATCTAAGAGCAGGATTCTATGGGCATTTTTATGATACCACCTTTCAGCAAGTGGGTGCTACTGGGGAAGCTTACTATATTAGATGTAATACAACAAACATTTCTGAAGGAGTTTATGTAACTGGAGCTACCGCTGGCCCATCTGGTGCTACTGGAAACTTTAGATATGTGGTTGAAAATCCTGGTGTATATGAAGTAAGCTTAACTGGAAACCTTAAACAAACTTGCGGTACTACTGGATCTACTGGATCGGTTCCGAGTCTAACTTACGTTTGGTTATCTAAAAATGGTACGGATGTAACTTATTCGTCTCAGAGTATTCAAATGTCTGGCAGTACTTCTAATCCAGACTATATTGATATTAACTTTAGTTACCCAGTTAGCATGTCTGCTGACGACTATTTAGAAATCAAATACGGTAGCGATGATTGTACATCAATGGCATTCGAACCTGCTACTGCAGATTCTGCTAGACCTTGGGCAAGCGTTCCTTCTGTATCAGTAGCTATCAGTCAACTTGGATAGTCTTTGAACGACTACCGGATCCTTAATAGATTTTCCTGATAACGTATTAAAGGTTTCTTCGTTAACCATTATTACAGAGGTGTTAATCCCGCTATCATAATTTCTAAATGCACCATTATCCCAATTGGCTTTAAGGTGCATAGACATCTCATCACCCTCTTTCAGGTAAAGGGTGTCCTTATCGGTTGTGACAATTGAAAATTCAGAAACCTGGATTAGGTTGGACGAAAATACCTTTTGTTGTCCACAAGCAGCAAGGAGAACTGACGTTGCTGCAATAAAGAATGTTTTTTTCATAACGATGATCTCTTCAAAAATACATCATCAATACGAAAATAATCCGATGAAGTTTCGATTTTTATAGGTTACAGCCTGTTGGATTCTTGAACTTAGCTTCCGTTCCGGCACCTGCAGAGGTATTATATCTGTCTTTCCACCACTTTGCTTGTCCGTTTAAATCCGATGGAATTGATTTATTGACTACAGTTACCTTGTTTGTCTTCCGGTTGTATTTATAATCCCTCATTTTGATTTCAAGGAAAAGTCTACATGCAAGAGCATTGTATAGTGGTTTTGATAAACTTTCATATGGGGTCATATCCCAATTTAGACCAAGATCTGTTTTAATCTTGTTTTTCCCGTCTTCCAAAAGTTTCCTGATAACGTGATTTCCTTGTGGTTTTTGCCCCTGATAACCTATCGATCTCAAAGCTGTGTTTTTATCTAATTGGAAAACCCCTTTGGTTATTCCTGGTCTCCTGTATGTGTTTGGGTTAGTCCCGTAGCAGCTTTCAACAGCGGCCAACCTTTTCATGAATGTCTTCACATTGTTACCGTCTCCAAAGACCTCAGCAACGACGTCGATTGCTTTTTCAATTAGCGTCTTAGCTTTTTCCCCTTTCAGATACTCTGAATATTTAGTAGCTTCCTTGCTTATTTCAGGATTTGCCCTCATAGCATTCCACTCGTCATCAGTTATACCTGCTGAAGATTTTATGGATTCCACTTCCGATTCGTTAAGCGAGTTTCCTATAAAGGATCTGAAAGATTTGATATTGTCCATTTTGCTATTTAAGTTTTGCTATATATTCGAATTAATCTATTCTGTATAGATTCATTTGTTTAATTATTTCGTTTGCTATTTTCTTATGCCCCTCTATCTCCAAATGGCAAAGAAAATCTGCGCAATCTTCTTTTTCTATAGCCCATCTAGTTTCAATAATAGTAGCTTCTGAGATGCAAGAAAGTGAATCTTGATAATTCCTCTTTATATTAGCATACATTTTCCACTTAGAGCTAGTTGAATTTAGGACTTTATCTGGTGATGTTCCAGTAATGATTACTGGCTTTATTCCATATTCTTTGCATAGATCTATCATGACATTGTAGTTAGAAAGAATCTGTGAAGATGGAATTCCAATGGATGCATCGTTTCCCCCACCAAAGATGAAGCAATAGTCGTAGGTTGAATCTACATTTTCAACAAGTTTCCTTTTCATCCAACCTGTTGTTTTACCCTCAACCGCTGTGTTTGTAATTTTTATTCCAGTCCATTCAGAAAGGAAGGACTGCCACCCTTTAGAAAATGCTGAGTGTGAATCACCCACTAGGAGTGCTTTTTTGTTAATAAGAATCTCTGGACAATCAGACTCGATTATCACAGTATCTGCCAGGGAAATTCCTTCTTGTGGGTCTGAGGGGACTTCAGGTCCGCTCAGTGCAAAAGCTAGAGCTATTCCTCCCATCAAAGAAGCCACCATGTAAAATAAATCTTTATTCTCAATCACTCTCTATATAACCTACTTGAGCTTGGCTAGAGAGTTGTTATTAGTTCTTCTGTGAAATAGCTTATTTACCGTTGAATTGATCTTTTCACATCTTAATACCTGGAAAGCTCCAAGTACTAATGTAATGAGTGCCCAAATGGTCGGGAAAAGAATCAAGCAACAAGCCCAAGCTAAAACACCGACTACTCGAGGTAAAAGAAAGTCAGGATTTAAGAATCTCATTCTTTTTCTTGTTGTTCAAATAATCCAAGGCTGCTTGTCCCATCCATTGCATCGGATCAACTGAGTCCGGATCATTTTGTCTACCTCCCTTTGCCATAATAGGCTCGGGGGAACCGTGTGATGCCTTATTTAATCTCTCAAGTTTGTCCGAAATTGCCTTTAAATACTCTGAATTCTGATGCATAATTTTTTCTTAATTATTTATATATCCGTTTTCCTTTAGATATCCTCGTATGACAAAGAAAACAAATATAAACGAGTAGAGTAAGAGAGTTATACGCATCATTATGGAAAGTCCTCTAAGAATATTATCGACAATCCACATGGCTAATAAAGTGGTGTTTTAGATGTTATTCCTTACAATTTCTATTGCATCTTCGAGGGATTTCCAAATAACCATATCAGGTTCTTCCTCTGACTGGATAGCCAACAGCATTTTTCCATCGTCGGATTTTCCAACAGCTAAGGTCCCCAAGCCCTCACAAATAATTGGGTAAGCTTGGTTTTTTTCGAGCTTATCGAATATTTCCTGGTAGTCAAAGTCGTGCCAGTCAAAGTCGAATGCTTCTTGGTATTGTTTGCTAAATTCTGCCATTTTATTTCTTTCCTTTATATGGTTTAACTAGACATGTTGGACATATGTACATCATGCTTAAGCCGAGAGGTATTGGCTTACTGCACAATTTGCATTTATTCCAGTCTTCCTTATTATCTTTCATTGATAACGTGCATTTTTTCGACCCCCTTGTTTGATATAACTATGTACAGCCCCTTTAGATCTTGGTATGGTATCTCACTGCCTTTATAAACTAGATTTCCCCAGAAATCATAAACCGAATAATGGCCGGGTAATTCGTTTTCATCTATGGAGACTGTTGAATTAACTACATTAAAAGTCCACTGAGCCCTCTGGGTTCCTATTAATTGACCGTTCCGATAATCGTCAATTTGGAATCCGGTAGCATACTTACCTAACGTGGAAGGTATCCAGCTAATACTGTCATTGTCAACATGCATGGAAAGTTGTGAATACACTTGGGGAACAAATACACCATTGGCATATCCATAGTGAAGATCGGTTTGGCTTATCTCCACTACATCACCATCCAGCTCGTTTAGAAAACAATTGATAACACCCCATACAGGTTTCATTGTATTCCTTGTGCTAACCTGCTGATTAATTATAAAAGGAACCCTAGCAAATGGGGTAGAGTTATTTGGTATATGCCAATAATCTACAGAGATGATAAATTCTGAATTCATTGAATTTGTGGAATTGTCTAATCCCGCCCAGCAGCAATTTTTGTAAATAAACCTATACTTATTAGAATCTAAGTCAAGATAGTCGGAGGTGTAGTTCACAATATTCTGTCCTTGGAATGGGATTGGGAGCGAACCCATTGTGAGGGTAACAGTCCCGTTTTGTACATACCAACCCACCGAATTCATTTCCCATTTTTCCACCGTGATACTATTGGGTGGTGTTATCCCTTGGCTATCTGCGATAAGCCAAACCCCTATTGCTGTTGAATCTTGTGAGGTTTGTGCTACCGAGATCATACCCCCCATAAGGTGAGTAGCTTGTGCAGATGTTGTTATGATGATCCCTAGAAGGATCGGGAGTATATTTTTCATTGTTTTTGGTTTAGTTGCTAAGGGGAGCTTTAATTGTTTCGTGGCATTCATACCCATCGAGGATGAAATCTTTGGGTCTAAGTATTGGGATAATGCTTCCGAAGTCTTTAGGATCAACATGGTCCTTAATTAAGATTTTTGGTAATTCATAAGGATTCCTACGGATCTGTTCTTCTGCCTGTTTGATGTGATTTCTATAAAGATGTACATCTCCCAAATTACCAACTAGTTCATCAGGTACCATATTAACCTCTTTTCCGATGATTATTAGCAATAGGGCGTAACTAGCAATGTTAAAAGGCAAACCTAAAAAGGTGTCTACTGATCTTTGATTCCACATAAGGGAGATAGTTCTTCTAGGAAACCCCCTTTCATCCAGATCCTCGTGATAAAGATTTTTTGCATAACTTTTATCCTTGCCCTCATTTTTAGACCAAACTTCCCTTCTTTCGTTGAGGTCCATTTCTCTTGTATAAACTTGAAATCCATAATGACAAGGCGGAAGAACCATATAACCCAGCTCACCTACGTTCCAAGCATTAACCATCAATCGTCTTGAGTCTGGGTTTGTTTTAAGGTCGTTGATTAGGTTTTGGATTTGGTCTACATTACAATCTCCACCTCCACAATAGTATTCCCAATCTCTCCATTGTTTACCATAGATAGGTCCTAACTCACCCCACTTCTTAGCAAACTCATCATCGGTTTTGATTTTGTTGATGAATTCTTCTTTATCTAACTTAACCCTATCTATTTTGGGGTGTGTTGATTTTAATTCCCCAATAGGAATTTCCCATTGATGCCAGCAATGTTTTTCATACTTTTTATACGCATCACCGTTCCAAATGTTACAGCCATTGTCAACCAAATACTTAATGTTGGTATCTCCCTTCAAGAACCATAACAATTCAGTCACCATAGTTTTGAATGCCATTTTCTTAGTGGTTAGCAAAGGAAAACCATCTTGCATGTTATGACGGATTTGTCTTCCAAATACTGAAATAGTCCCGGTCCCAGTTCTATCTGATTTTTCTACTCCATTTGAAAGTATATCATTCAGTAATTCTTGGTATTGTTTATCTATATTATTCATCTTGGTATCTTGATTTTACTCTTTCCGAAATTGGTATGGGGTCGTTATTTTCGTCTATCCTTACAAATTTTATTTTGGTGGATAGAATAACTGATTGCTGTCCTGAATAAACACTATGTGCTCTGGCCTCCAGATAAAGTGTTAGCGAGGTGTTACCAATATCACTGACTTCCCCATATATTTTAATTAGCTGACCCTCTTTAGCGGGTCTTTTGAAAATACATTCATCTATTTTAACAGTGACCATTCTTGGGGTATCACAAACTTCCATTGCCATTGCAGCACCAGCTGCATCTAGCCAAGCAAGAAGTTTACCACCAAAAAGGTTTGCATGAAATCCAAGGTCAGACTTTTTTATTGGGTGTGTTGATATTAATTCCATTAGATTCTTTGTGGGAATTGACCCTTTATACAAATAATATATTGCAACTCACTATTGGGGCTTTCTAAAAGAGGAATACTAAATTTCAAATCGCTAGGCAAATCCCTTTCATATTTGACACCTTCTGGCAATTCCCTCCCAAGTACTACACCGAGTGCCATATATTCTTTGAACTCCAATTCTCTCCCGTCGCAAGGTAGCCAGTCTTTAGGGGTGTAGTTATTACTAAAAAGTATTATTTGTCCTAAGTAAGCTTCCATTACTTTTCAAATATTTTAATTTTTGCATCAACCTCAGTTAGCTCCGACCAGGTACCCATATAGGTAACCGCTCTTACCTTACGATTATCTATCCATACGTATTCCTGTCCATCTTTTATCCTTGGTTTATCCATTACCAACGAGTGATATAGAAATCCATTGTCATGAAGCCACTTCTCAGTAACTTCTCTGTCCTTCTCCTCTCTGGCTGTAAAGAAGGTGATTGTGTTTCCCTCCTCGTGCCACTTATTGATAATATCCAAAGCATCTTCATGTGGCTTTGCATATGGGTAGAGGTGACTATCCTCATTTTTAATGTCCTCACAGACGGTTCCGTCTATGTCTATTAAAAAAATTTTATTCATCTTCAGATTCTTGTCCAGATTGTCTTGCGAGTCTTAATGCTATTCCAATAATCCCTCCCGCAGCAAAATAGCCTGCAAAAGAGTCAAAGACCATTGGTGTCCACAATCCTATAATAGCTATGATAATGGAATGACCATATTTTGTGATTTTTATCATTTAAAGATCCTTCCCAGGGTAATTAGCTTTATAGAATCCCAATACCCCAATTCGTATCCCCATAATTTTCTTTCACTTAGGTCATCATATACTTTCCATAGATAGTTCCTAATCCAAAGAAAATCCCACCAATCAACAGACAGTTCCTGGATTGTTGTTTTGTTTGGTAACCTAAACTCAAATGCTAAAAGGGAGTAATATCTTAATTTGAAATTGATTGTAAAAATGCTAAACCCCCAACTTTCTTGCTGGTCACGTAGCAAAAGGGTAAACAGGCTGAAACTTAAGTTCCAATTTCTTGTTTTCCATGAAATTTTCTCTAATAATCTTTGAAGCATAATTAAGGAAGTTGATCCTTAATTTAAACAGCAAAGGGGCCTAAAAGTTTCGATTAAGCTAAGTTAGAAAGATCCTCAATATCAAACTTGCTCGAGTAAGCAAGTGCATTTCTATATGCTCTGCTACTTCCTATGTTTTTACCCCAACCAGCATTTGCATTTACCGCAGCACCTAATGCTTTATCAAATTCTGTAAAGTCATTAGGATCATTATTTCCAAATTTCCTTTTGGAGTGCTTGCTACTAAGACCATTTACAAAATAAAGTGCATTTACTTCAGCAGCAATCTGAGGATCGTTTACTTTTTCTGGGTTGGCAACAATGTTTACGTTAGTACCATTAGCCTGAAGTAATTTGTTGTATTTCTCGTAATTTCCCTTGAAAGTCAATTGGTTAAAACCTCTTCCTCTATATTTAGATCCGTCTCCTGGTCTTGTGTTTCCGTATCTGCCACCGTAAACTTTATCCCAAAAAGCATCTTCGTCCTTCTTTAGTTTTGTTAACTCCGCATCGCTTAGTCCAGAAACCCTAGAACCAAATATTTTTCTGATCCTTTGGTTAGATGTGTTTTTATAAGATATTTCATCCTTTGGGATGAAATTAGATTCCTTTCCAATAACCGAGAGGATAGCTTTTTGGGTAAGCGGGTTTACTATACCATACTTATTAAGTGCATCTACGACAAGTTTTGCGTTTTGGTCTTTAGTGCCGCTGCCAACTCTTCTAATTTTAACGGTTCCCACTGTAGGGGTATCCACATTTTTACGTGGGGTGATAACAGAAGTTGCTGATGGAGTGCTATTTGTGTTACTATTAGGGCTATACGTTGACTGTTTTTTAGTCCAATTTGTCCTATTTTTATAGTAGTCTATGAGGGTTGATCTAAGATCTGATGCTGCGGACGAATCACCTTTTGTGATAGGAGCATCCTTTATTTTGTTCAAGAAGTTAGTTACCCGATTGTAATCAACATCTTCAAACACACTAAAAGTTTTGATTCTTCTCATATTTTATATATCAAAACCGATTTACCAGGATTCTATACTGGGGTAATATTTTTCTGAGTCTATGAAAGGAAATTGATAAGCGTGCTCCCTGAGTCTTAATTCCATATTTCTAACCTTTTTGTGATGGTCTGAGAATGTGACAAATTCCCTAGAAATCATCGGCCAGATTGTGTAGTTATTAGTAGGAATTTTTTCGGAGGTTAAAAAGTGATCCACATCATCTATGTTAAGTTCATGTCTTAGATGCATATGATCATTTACTTTGTCAAAGCATGTTGGTGAATAAACAGCAAAATTTATTGTGCTCGCCTGATTCCTTGGCTTTGCTAAATGGTCAGTGATAATTTCAATTTGGGAGTAGAAGTAATGATTACCAATTAAGACATCCCAGTCTTCGGGAATGTTTCTAAAAACAGATCCTAGTTTTTCTAACCAGCCGGTTGCCATTTCACAATCATCTTCAATAACTATTATGGGTTCACCAATTTCTTTGCTCTTTTTCATACACTCTAAATGAGCTAGAAAAATTCCAGTGGGAGGGTCGCTATTTACGATTCCATCCTTTCTAGTTACATGAAAATGGTTTAGAATATCTTGGTTCTTGCTTTTAAAAATTTCCCACCTATCTTCTCTTTCCGGAAGGTTGATTACTAAAGCCCTCTTGGGCAATGGAATGGATTTTGTTTTGACAGCAAAAGAATCTCTAGAGTCGATGATTTTTTCAAGGTCTTTAACCTTATTATTCTCAGACATCTGGGAGAAGTGCCCAGGTCCAATTGTTGGTCCTAAGGGATTATTCATTTCTTTTGTCTATTCTTCCCAATCTGGATCCCTCCAGTCGTTATAAGAACCATCCAAATAGATATCTGTTTCCTGGTGAGTTAATAACCATTCATATTTGTCTTTAACCCAAACTTTCTCGGATAGTGGTATTTCTACCCTGGATTCTATTCTCGATCCGTCGATGAAACCCCCCAAGAGTGATTCAAGAGATTCTAAAATTTCTACAAGATCTTCGTCCGGTATGATTTTGCTGGATTCAGATTCGCAATAGATCTCTATTCTATTACTTTCATTCACCTCTAAGCAGTTTAGAAAAAGTTCTCTGGCATCTGGATCGACAATGAGCTTTCTTATCCTTCTTTTAGTACTTTCCAGATAACTTGGATTGAACTTGACTTTTGTTACTAAATCTATATGGTAAACACAATTTTCTAACACTGTTAAACTTTGCTTTTATTTGACTATATAACAAGTTTAAAAAATAGAATTTCCACTAATAAATCTCGAGCAAAAAGTTTTTCTGTGATGTTCAGTGAGTCCGTGTTTTTCAATAGAGTCTGTGTGAGCTTTAGAACCATATCCAGCGTTGCTTTCCCAAAGATATTCCGGGTAGAGTTTTCCTAATTCCTTCATTAGATTATCTCTTGTTACTTTTGCAATTATTGAAGCAGCAGATATGGATTGGACCTTGCTGTCGCCTTTTATAATGCATTCAAATGGGATTCCTTTGTGTCCTGGAAATTTGTCACCGTCTATTAATAGCTTAGAAGGTGTGGTATTTAAGTTATCTATGGCCTTTTTCATAGAAACAAAAGTTGCCTGTAGAATATTGATGCGATCTATCTCTTCCGGATCTGATGATCCAATTCCATAGCTGAGCGCATTTTCTAAAATTATCTGATAAGCCTCTTCCCTCTTTTTAGGACTTAATTTTTTGCTGTCTTTGATCAGTGGATGGACGAATCCATCCGGGAGAATAACTGCGGCAGAAATGACAGGACCTGCTAGACATCCTCTGCCTACTTCGTCAATTCCTGCTTCCATTTTTGAGCATCTCCTTCTTAGCTTCACTAAGTGCCTGGTCATAGATAGCATCTCGGTCTATCCATGATTTCCCTTCCATTCGGAGTTCTTTTTGCCTTTTATTGACTTTCTCCATTACTTGGTCTTTAATTCCAAGTTCCCAAGCTTCCATTAATAGATCTTCGATGTAACTCATTTTATTTAAACATTTGCCATCAGGGTGGCTTTAATCCCATTCTCTGGATGTACTACATAAGCATGTAATGCTCTGGTAGATCCCTCATACCCGTGATTGTGGTGCCATCTATCGGATCCAGATAAACTAGGCATTTGGAATACCTTTACACCTTTAAAATCTTTTACCATCTCGTGGTGCAAGTGACCGGTGAAGAAAGCTCTGTGTTTGGTTTTTGCCCAAAGATCAGCTGCTTCGTTTGCCATCATGTAAGGCAGATCCTGTAACTTCATACCATCACCGTGTGTGAATCCCATCAAGGTGTTTCCGTAGCTGAAGTATTGGCGGAATTTGTGACATCTTATTACATTTACATCTTCGCAGTCTCTATAGTAAGCCCCCAGGTACTGTAACAAGACGTGGGAGAGCTTAAAATCATGGTTACCCGCAGTGAGGATAATCTCAACCTCAGCAACTTGTCTTAGCATATCCAAGAATTCAACCATAAGCTGCTGGCCCTCTACCATAATCTGGATAAATGTGCCGTCACAATCCTGTGGAGTTCCTTTTGTTGTGGTTCCTCTCATTGTATCTACATGGAAAAAGTCAGAACCAACAGGAACAATGATCTTTTCAATGTTATATTTAATGATATCCGGGATAAGCTCTTTTGTCTTTTGTAAGAGCAAGTCCCTTGCCATTTGTCTGTTATATTCTTCTCTTACCTCTCCAGACCAAGCGTATTTTCCATAATGTAAATCAAAGGGAGACATCACTAAAGCGTGTTTGTCTCCCTTTGGAAGGTCTAGCTTAGGTACTTTATATTTTGCAAAAACGTTTTCAAGCTTCTCTGCAAGTGGGTTAAGGGTTAATCCTTTAAATGCCCACCAATTGTTTGCAGCGTCTTTGATAAGTTTTTCTTCTTGTCTAGTATATTTCTGGAAGAAAGAAAATTTCCTCTTCTGCAAAGCATCTTGAACCATCTCGTCTTCACCCCTTGAAAACATTTCCTCGTCTGTGTAAGGCTCTGAGTCGTGAGTCCATCCCATGATAGACTTAAGAGCAATGAAGATGTTTCTTGGGATTTCGAAATTTCTACAGATTTCATTGATGGTCTCTGGAGATCCGTCAAGATTAGAATATCTTGACTTCATATCTCTGACAATGGTTCCGGTGAACTTGTATGGTTTGTTCTTTATGTAAACTATGTAAAGGTCCTTGGACTCGTCAAAATAGTAAGCAGAATTGTGTTTGTACTTTTTGTAAGCAGCTTGTGCAAGTTCCTTTTCTTCATTCTCCTCAATTTCTAGTTGCTCGTCGCTAATTTCGCTTTCCCTTTCAAACTTCTTTTGGATTTCTACTTCCAATTCTATGTTGTCGTCTTCTTGCGGTGTTTGTAGGTGTACTGAAATTGCTCTTCTTAAGCTGTCAATGTGTGAAGATCCGAGGTCTATTGAATTCTTTGAAACTATTTCTCTGGCTATTTCAGAGTGATTCAATCCTTGTTTAAATAACTGAATTATTTGATCCTTAAACTTTTCAACTATTTCTCGGAGGGATAATTTGCTCATACTATCTTGTGTGATTTGCCCTTACGGTTTAGGTAAGGAATTTTCTAATATATGGGAGATTCTCAAAAAAATTTCGGCCTGTTTATCATTTATATAACAGAACTATTTTGTATCACAAAAAAACGGGCTCAATTCCTTGAACCCGCTTAGTTATTAATCCCTGGAAATTTTACTCTTTGTCCTCTTTTGAAATTGCACCAACTATTTCCATTAGTCCTATCTCCTTTTCAAGTTCTTCAAAGTATTCTGTAATGTACTTACATTTTTCATATTCCTCCGTGGACTCATAGTAATCAAGCAAAGATGTTCTAATCGCATCCCTTTTCTTGACAAGTCTTGGATGTAAAATTGCTTTTGTACCCATAGTCTCCATCCTTTGGATTGCGTTTTCGTAGATATTTCTTTCTAATTTTTTAGGTGCTTGGTCCAATTCCATTTTTTTATATTTGGGTTCCTGTCCGGTCATCTTTTAAAACTTCAAAAAGGTCGTGGCATTTTTCATACTCCTCAAACTCTTCGAGAATTTCTAGACATTCCTTTGAATTTTCAAGCAAAGAGCTCTTTAACCCAAACTTTACAATATTTGAGTAAATTCCTAGTGCCCAGTTTAATTCATCTATAGTCCGAAGAGTTTTCATGATTTCCCATTCAAACTATATATTTCAATTAGCTGAGAAAAGAAAAAGCATTTACTTCCTTCTGGAAAGGAATTCCAGCACGATTTGGTGCATTATATTCAACCATAAGCATCCTATCTCCATCTTGGTTAGCATAAACGTTTAAAACCTTTACCGTGTTATTGGTTGCATTTTCCCTTAGGATGTCTCCTTTTGTGACCTTAATTCCGTTTAGCATTGCGGAAGTTGTCAAGAAATATTCTTTTGCGTCCATTTTTCAAATTCATTAATTAAAGTTTTAACCTCTGAGCAGGTTTCGTATCTTTCAAGCTCCTCAGACCAAAGAAGGTAATTTCTCAGGAATGTTCCATAATCTTCTTTCTTTATAATTATGGAATATCCTTCCTCATTCTCAAGGCCATCTTCGTCCAAGTGGAAAATGATAGAGAATGAATATTTCTTTTTTACCCCCTTCTTAATTTTTTGGTAAATGATCTGCCAAAAGGCATCCTTTTCGCCAAAGGACATTTCATCGCTAAAAATTAGATGGTCGTTTGGATCTTGCATGTTTTTATTTTTCTAGTTCCACCTCCTCAACACCAGGAGAAAGAATGATGCCCATAAATGCTGTAATTAGATAAGGGTCTGCATTGGAACCTGGCCTTCTATCCTCAAGATATCCTTTCCATTGTTTTGCAGTGTCCATTGGAATTCTAATCGACGCCCCTCTATCACTAACACCCCATGAAAATTTCTCAATGTTTTGTGTCTCGTGATTACCAGTAAGTCTTTGATCATTATCTGAGCCATAGATTCTGATGGCTTCTTCGTGCTTATCTTCCATGTCTTTGAATATAGCCTCGAAGTAATCTTTTCCACCGGCAGTTCTCATCACCTCGTCAGAGAAGTTAACATGCATACCAGATCCATTCCAATCTTCCTCTGCTCCCATGGGTTTGGGGTGATAGTCTACCTTTACCCTGTATTTTTCTGCAATCCTATTAAGGATAAACCTAGATACCCAAAGATCGTCGCCAGCGTTTTTATTTCCTTTAGAAAATACCTGATATTCCCACTGCCCAAGCATTACTTCTGCATTGGTTCCTGTAATGTTGATCCCACAAGATAAACAAGCGTCCATGTGTTCTTCTACAATTTCCCTTCCAGCACTATAAGGATGTCCTACTGAACAGTAGTATTTCCCTTGTTTTTCTGGTGCATCAAAGTTTTCAAAACCTAATGGTCTACTTTCTTTTCTATTATGCCATCTTAGGACATATTCTTGTTCAAATCCAAACCAGTGTGTTTCCTCATCAACACTTACGGTAGATCTTGTATTGGTTTCGTGAGGTGTACCGTCTGGATTCATTACTTCGCACATTACCAAGTAGGAAAATCCGTTTCTTAACGGATCTTGGTAAAGCTTAACTGGTTTTAAAACACAGTCTGACGAGCTTCCTTCTGCTTGGTTAGTTGAACTCCCATCGAAAGACCATAATGGAATGTCTTCCAATTTTGGCATCATTAAAGTTAATGGATTCTCTATCCCGTCGGGGTTGAAATCCAAGACTTTTACTTTCGACCTTAAATTAGGTTCTGGTTTATAACCATCTAGCCAGATGTATTCGAGTTTGATTTTCATGAATAAGTAATTATTTTTTTGCTCCTTGTTTATATACCAGGAAGCAAAAAAATTTTCGACTTATTTCTTAGAAAATTTTATGGCTGTTTTGACTGAAGGTCCTCAGCTTTTTTGCTGAAATCTTCATATTGAATGATTTTCCCTGTTGTCCCCCTCTCTAAACCTAGGGATCCCTTCTCTGTGCCGAAGGTTCTTTCATCAAACCACCTGACAAAGTTGTCTACTGTTTTGAATTTCTTGTTGGGTTCTACTACTGGTAAAGACATAATGTTTTCTTTTTTATTGCTTTATTTATCAAGGAAAAACATTTTAGTCAAAATACCAACCAAAGCTGAAAATATAATCCAAATGATTTTAGTGACTGTTCCTTTCCATTTTACAAGCTCAACGTGTTCGAGCATCATCTCTTTAAAATCTTTCTCCTCCTCTTCCTGATTCTCCCTGTAGCGAGTGTTTTCATTGACCCTAACAATGACACCATCATCTGGATCGAGCAATTTTTTTTTTAGGTCCGATAGATCTTTCTTCATATCGGCCTGAGATTGCTTTAACTCCTCTATGTTCGTTTGAATAACTTTTAGCTCACCGTTCGGTAGCTGGCTTTTCATCTTAGACAGTTCATCTAAAATGTCCTTCATAAGATCCGTTACTTGATTTTTGTCTGTCATCGCTCTAGTTTGGTTTATTCCCCAACAACCCAAAATAAAGCTAATCTATATATCAGGTTATATCCTGACAAAGGAAGACAAAAGAAGGTAATGAAAATTTTATGCAGGCTCTAAATCGACCAGTGTACCCTCAACAATAATAAAGGAATCTACAGTTTCTTTGGGTGTATTTATAAGAAAAAAACCATAGCAACCCTTTTTATTCACAGAATCCTTCATAATGGTAGATCCATAGAATCTTATTAAAGCACAGGTTTCCAAATGCGCTTGAGCTGTCATAGTTTTAATAGCAATTTTCAACTATTCAAGGATCTCTCTGGAAACATCATCGATATGAACAACAATATATTCATTTGCCTCCGTTATGTGTAGCAGTACCTCCTCAGATGAAAGACTTCCTATCAGAGTAGAATTTTCTCCCTCAAAGGAAAAGTTTGTTTCAAGGTGTGAGGCTTCAAGTTTAGATCTCCTCATCCATTTACTTTGATTTCTTACGAAAAGATCAGCATAGTACTTTCTCATGGAGTCTGTGGGCTTCTTAATTTTTCTTCTCCTTTTTCCTGATAAATTTGCCATTTTAATTGTAGTAACCTTTTTCTTTTAACGTGTCTAAATGTTGTATGATTTTTTCCAGCTCTTGTTCCCTCTTTTCTCCGTGTAGAACTTTGATGAGGTTTTTATCCTTTGGTATTTTATAAAAATCCCCACTTAGCGTATCTTGTTCTACCTCGGTTTCGAAGAAATGCTTCACCGTGTTATATCCATCGTTGATGTTGATATAGCTCATTGGTAAACCTCCTCCCCCATATTTCCATACAAGTACGTTGGTTGGGGTTTCGTCTTGGAAAGGAGCATAATAATAAACATCAACAATTCTCCAAAGAACATCCAATAGTTTGTCGAGAACATCTAAGAATTCTTCGCACTTTTTATTAGCTAGAAAAATATTGGTGGTCCTATACTCACCTCTGTCTTCTGGTACTAATTGTAAGAACTGCATCAGTGGCCATTCTAGTGTTTTTGTTAGATCACATTCTGGCCAGCAACCCTCAAAAGGATTTCCCCTCATTTCCCCCTCATCATCTGGTACCATCACAAATTGATGAGGTCCCTTTGTTAATAACGGGGTCATTTCTATTTCATTACTGTGATTAAATATCTCATCTATGTTTGGACAAGCTACACTATCCACATCTATAAAGCAAACCTCATCATAGCCCATTTTGATGGCTTTTAAACAAGCTTCAGACTTTCTAGATAAAACCTGGTAGCTTCTTAATTTTTTACGATTTACATAAAAATTACCACCTTCTACACTTTGGAAATCCTCGTCATTTTCGAAAAGTTCGTAATCTATCCGGTGGAATTTTACACCTTCAGGCATCTCTAATCCAGAATCTCCTGGGAAGTAGTTTATGCAAAAGATGTTGATGTCATATTCCGAATACTTCTTTAAACTTTTTATTAGCCACAATGTGAGATAGTGGTAATTTTCAGTGGTTATTGAAACGTAGGATCTTCTCATTTTATTAAGTACAAAGCGATTTCAGAATTACCCTGGTCATATACTCTAATTATATCTCCAGATTCAAAATTGTCTGAGGATATCCAATAAACCAGTTTTCTGTTTAGTGGTTCCATATTCCAATGTATTTTCTCTATTCCTTTTTTATATAGTGCAATTCTTGTTTTACCGATTGCTTCACTTAAAGGTTTGTAGAACACCTGGTTACCTTTTCTTTCCCACTTTCCTAATTTACCTCCCGAAAACTGTGAAAGTAGACTTAGAATCTCAATTCTTTCATTTTTTGAATACGAAGTAACGTGTACAATAAAATCTCCAGGATCCCAAAGATTTTTATTCATATGTGGGAAAGCATCAACAGTAAAAGGATTTTTAGCCGGCCAAAATCTGTTAAGTAATTTTTCTTCCAACAGAAGAATACCATCTTTCCATCTATCCTTTTTAGATGAAATCCTTATTTGTCTCATTTCATGATCAAACTCGTTGATGTCCATCCCCTCCGGCCAATCTGGTGAATTCCAAATCTCATCTAAGAATTCCAAAGAATCTTGACAATTTTTTATTAGGATTTGTGAGCTCATGATATTATCATCGAAGGAGCTATTTGTTAATTCGTTGTCTGCAGCACCACCCCCACTTGGAAAAACAATAAACTTGTCATTATTCAAAAATGATTCAAGCTTAATTGTTGGGTTCATTATTAAACAATCACAGTCTATAAAGAAAAGCCAGTCTGCAGTGTTCTTTTTAAGTAACTCCTTGAGCAATTTTATCTTTCCCCACTGAGCATGTCTACCCTCCAGAAAATCACTATCTATTTTGAAATCAACAAGACTATAGTTATGTACAGTACAGTAATCTCTGAAATTCTCCTTAATGGTAATTGCAGCCATATCCGTATAATTGTCATCATACATAGATACTACCGCTATTCTTTCCTTCTTTTCAAAAGAAAAGTTACCTCCAGGTAGTTGTTTGGTTTTTTGATATCCGAAGTCCTCTAACCTTCTAACTAAACTTTTAAATTCCTCCTCGGTGGATTCTAAGCTGTGCTCTCGATTGTACTCAAACGTTATCTCTCTTGGTAAAACCTTTTCGTAGTCCAGAAGGGAATTAATGATTGATAGGTCGTTGCCTTCCAAATCCGTTTTAAGTATTCCTATTTCCGTTATTGAATATTCTTCAATAATCTCCTTTATGGTAATGGTTCTTACCCTGTTCTTTTCGTAAAGATGCTCTATATTTTTCTTTCTGAGCTCGTCAAGAACATATGGGTGTGGGGATCCTAATTTTGAACATCCCCTTATCCAGTCAGGTAAAGAAAACTCTTTTATGGTTTTTTCCGAGAGCGTATAGATGTAATCCTCTCCGCTTTCTTGGGAAACAACTGCATTTAACTTTGTTACATTTTCTCTATCTGGAAGGTTGTCTAGGTAATGTTTTATGGCTTCAATACTTAAACCTCTTTCGTGATCTTTGCAAGATTGAAGTAGGGTATCAAAATCACAAGTGCCTATTTCTACAAAATCGTATTTCACTAGATGTTCTTTTGTTTTAGTATTTGTTTCTGGCTATTGAAACAATGTAGGGAAACTATGTGCATTGCATAGTAGCCAGGAACTACATTTTCCCAAGACTTGTCCCTTTTTTTCATTTCTTCAATAACCCATAGCAACTTTCTGCAGGCAAGATAGATGTCATCCCTAAAATGTCTCATGATATCACAAGACCTGATAAAATAAGAAACGTGAAGAAAGTCTCCTCTCCTCATGAAATGATATCCGATAGTACATGGAACCCTTTCCTGGTGGTGAGACCCAGTATCCTCGGGAAACCAAATTGGTAGAAAAGCTTGTCTCGTAAAAGGCTCTCTTTCCAAAAGGTCTAATACATCATTAAAATCTCCGTACTCGTACCTAATTCCTTGTAATTTCCTTCTTGGTAGTTTACCTGTCTCTAAATCAAAAGGAGCTTTTTTAGGCCAAATCCTTTCTGGATAGGTGTGGGAAAACTGCTCTTCTTTTTTGAACTCGCTATTTTTGTTTTGATTAAAAGGCCACCATTCGTTTGAGGGTGGTGGATTTAGCGGAATCCCGCCAACTCTTTCATCAAAGTGATTATCAGCCCAAGGAAGGTTTGGTTTTACCTCAGATATTAGTTCCTCCAAAGTTTCAGGAATAAACATCTGAAATGAATGATTCATTACTTCCCACATGTCATCAGGTGATTCAATCCCTTGCCACCTTTCAGTCTTAACCACGTACCCATGATTTCTTAGTCGGTCTTTTGTCCATTCTATTGCTAGGGAGGGCTTGTAAAAGGTTTTCATTACTATTACTCGTTAGTGTCTTTATTATTGTATTTCTGTTTGGTTTCTAATGTTATTCTAAACTTCAAAAATATTTCTCACTTGACGATTCTTACCCCCTTTTGGTTTTATGGTGCTTTCTTTAATATAAACCTCAGATATAGATATTGACTCATAGTGCTTAAACCCCATTTTACCTAAAATAATTTTCTCGCTTTCCTGTCTTTCAAATATGCTAGGATACTCAACACAAATTAGCTCTGTTCCCCACCTCTCTGATGAAAATCCGGCAAGCACTTTAGATGGTAGATCACTCTCTTTGATCAGAAGGATTTTTATTTCCGGTACATTTGTTGTTTCTAAAAATGCATCAATAGAATTAGATGGATCTCTTTCACAATCTATTAATTTGCAAAGCCTTCTATTCCTCCTTAAACCATTAAATTTTTCCTCTTTTGGCTGTAAACACAAAACCCTCCAGTTGTTTTTTTCGTAGGTGTATAGATGATTATCATGAACAGAAGATTCAGTAGCACCATATTCTAAAGCACCAGACTTGCAACTTTTGGGATCTATAATTTCTATTAGTCTATCGCAAATAAGTTTTTCTGCCATAAAAAAACAAGTTTACCTTTATACAGTAAACTTGCTTTATGTTTTCAGTTATTTGCTTTTTAATTACATACTTCTAGTTTGTAATCAGAATAAGATTTCTTGGTTGGTTTCTCATTAGGAAAGTAATAACATTCTGCTAATTCATCATCGAGGTATATCTTTTTTGTAAATCCACTTGGAATTGTTGCACCGGAGGGAAGGACTTCTGGATTTTCAAAATGAACCTTTATTGAAACCGTTACTTCACCTTCACTTGCTAGGTTTCTTTCATAAGCTTCTAAAAGTCTCCAAAGACCCCTATTTAAATCCTGGTGCTGGAGGGCACAGTTTAGATATGAAAATGTTTGTTTAAGCATTTCCCTTGTGCAGTTAAAATCAGCAGCAGGAGCCATGTGGCCTTTATCCCACACGTTGGCTCTATAGTCTTTATTATCTGATGTGTGTACTGAATCATTCTTATAGAAATCCATGCCTTTCCTAGATGCGTTTCCATTAGGACAAAGTACTTTATATTCAACAAAAAGAGGTTGTTCCAGGGATTCTGAATATAACACCTTGTAAATTCCGGCGTCTATTCTTAGTGTATCTTTTTGTGCAAATACAACGGAAGGTATAAATAGCAGGAGTAAAAAAAATTTCCGCATTTTCTATTTTTTCCTTTATATAACCTTTACCCGGTACTTAGTTTCAATCCAAGTCATCTCAATCTCGGCTTTTCTTCTGTCAATTTTCCCGATCGACATAATGGAATTAACCCCAAATTCAACCCATTCTTCGTAATCTCTCCTACTAAGTGGGCTTTTGTAAAACCAATATGGATCCTTTTGTGCCTTCTCTTCACTGATATCTGCATACAAAAGGTGTCTTTTCTTAAGAATAGAGATTACCTCTTCCTGGTTTTTACTGTTTAGACTCATTGTGTTTCTTGATTAAAGGTTTTGATCAGTCTTTTTGCTGTTGAATAGTTTGTCGCTAATGGGACGTTGTGGAAATCACAAATTCTTAATAACATTTGTACATCTGGTTCGTGAGGATGTTTCCCCAATGGGTCACGGAAGAAAATAATTAAATCTATATGTCCCTGAGAAGCCATTGAAGCTATTTGGGCATCACCACCATGTGGACCCGACAAAAGCTTTTGGACTTTTAAGCCAGCTTGTTCCACATGGGTTCCGGTGGTACCAGTTGCTACAAGTTCAACATCCTCCCTTTTAAAAAAATCTAAGTTGTGCATGACAAAAGAAACCATCGATGCTTTCTTTCCGTCGTGTGCTACGATTGCTATTTTCATTGTTGTGAATCTCCTCTCCAAACTCTATATGAATCTGAATCAAAATGCTCTGTTGATACTTCGTAAACAACTCCGTCATCTAATGCCTCGAGCTGATGTGGTTGCCCAGGTCTTTGTCTTACAGAATCCCCTACCCTCAAAATCTGCTCATTTACTTCAGCAGTTTCGGTATCTATCCATCTATAAACAAATTCCCCCTCTTGGACATACCATGTTTCATCCTTTATCATGTGGTAATGCATTGAGAATTTAGCTCCCTTTTTGAAGCAAAGAAGCTTACCACAATATAGCTCGTTGTTTTCGAAAATAATTTCGTGTCCCCATCCTTTAGGTACGTTGCAACCTGGGCACTCTTTTGCATTAATTACTTTAGGTTTTTCCATGATTATTTTTTTATGACATCATCCATTAAATCCCTATAGCGTGGAAGTATGCGTACACTTGCTTCTTCGTAATCCATAAACTTAGCATCGTTAACCTCAGCTAATTGTAGCATTGACTGCGGAAGTATTTCATTACTAATACCAATTTCTTCCAGCGAATCTATATAACATTCAAAAATGTAAACAGTTTTGAAAACCTTTTTACCACGGGTATAATGGATTGTATGTTTTTTCCCGAGTTGGTGTGGGAATATTTTAATTCCAACCTCCTCATATGTTTCTCTGCATGCAGCTTCTACAGCATCCTCCCCAGGTTCAATATGACCTTTAGGAGGCATATAGCTTCCAAACCACTTGCTGTTGGTGCTATGACAAAGAAGCAATTTATTATTGCAAACTATTGCAATTCCAGAAGACTCTTCTATTTTTCCCATGCTCGATAATTTATTTTATTTATCGAACACTTCGGAATTAGATACTGCTCTACCTTTCATTTTTTCCCAATCCCTCTCAGGTCTAATCTCAAGATTGGTTATCCATCCACCTTCAATGCTATTCATCTTAGTTCCATTACTTTCAGCAAACTTTAAGAGTGCATTTACATCTTTAGGGAAACAGGTTCCACCATATCCCATCAACCCATCTGGTCCAGGTACATGAAGGTGCGAGTCTCCAACCCTACCATCCGAAGCAAATCCATGAAGAGCGTCTTGCCAATTAACACCAATAATTTCCGCCAGTCTATAGAATTCGTTCATAATCGAGACCTTTGTTGCAAAGAATGTGTTGTTCATATACTTGATATACTCCGCTGTTTTGGAATCTGTTAAGATAAAATGCCTGTTCATAAATCTAGACTCGAAAAGTTCTTTTACCCTTGAGGTAAGTCTTTCTTCCCCGCCTAATATGATTCTTGATTGTGTAAGGATGTCTAGTTTAGCAGTCCTCTCTGTAAGAAATTCAGGAGAGAATACAATATCAAACTCAAATCTGCTGGAGAGTGATTCTGTAGTTCCTGGTAGAACCGTGGATTTTATAATAAACACTTGATCCTTACGTGGGAATATAGATCCAAAGAATTCTTCAACAAAGGAAATATCCTGTGTACCATCCGTTCTCATTGGTGTTGGAAGACAAACAAAAATAAACTCTTGTTCCAGTGTTTCTTCCAGTGTGTGAGTAGCTTTAAGTGGATCTATATCATATATTCTTACGTCAGCAGCAGGAGAGAAAGCAAAAGCTTGTGCCTCACCTACAAATCCATTTCCTACAATTCCTATTTTTTTCCTATTCATCGTTTAATTTTTTAGATCCCTTTCCTTGGAGATATTCTTTATAGTCATTTATCCTATCTTTTATTCCATATTCTGGGAACCAATTAGTTAAAATGTTTTTGGTTTCAGCTCTTGTGAAAAACTGATATCCCTCAGGTATTGCTGATTTATCTGTGTGAGTGTATGGAATATTAAAGTAATCCATAAAAATTTCAAACCCCACGGGTGTTGTGGTACCAATATCAAAAGTTCCTCCCTTATCCATTTCCATTGCATGAATGTTAGCATTTACAACATCGTCAACATGAATAAAATCCCTTTTCGGATTCCCTGGAAATAGCTCCATAAATTTTATGGATTTATCTATGTAATATTTCTTGAATGCTTGATATGCTACAGATGCCATTCTTCCCTTCTCCTCCTCACCAGGTCCGAAAACGTTGAAATATCTTAGCGAAATTGAATTTTCGTACGTGTTAACATATTTTTCACCAGCGTACTTAGACCAAGCATATAGATTAGCTGGTATCTTACCATCGGTTCCATAATTAGCAGCAGAGGAAGAGTAAACTATTCTTTTCCCATATTTTTTAGATAAATCACAAAGGAGTTTGGTGAATTCAAAATTGAGATACATCATGTAGTTTACATCTTTCTCTAGGGTGTCTGAACATGCACCGACATGAAACACTCCATCAATGCCTTCCTCAAATATGCCAATAAGATCTACCTCGCATCTAGTAGATAAAGCATCCTCCTTTTCAAATCCAACAACTAAGTGACCTTCTGATATTAGCTTTTCCCTAAGTCTTTTACCAATAAATCCGTCTTGCCCTGTAAGCAAATAAGTAGACATATTAACTGTTTTAATTACATTCTATACTGAACTTGGGCTAAAAAATTTCGTGTAATTTGTTTGTTTACCAATCCAATTGATCTGGGTCAACCTCTATGTCACCACCCATGCTGCTTTGGGCTGCCATAGTAAACTCATATTTCTCATCATAAGTCGTGGCACTTACAAATCCATCCCCTTTATACTCTCCATAACTTCCATCAAAGTCATCGAAGAAAACAACCTCATTCTTTCCATCGGGTCTTATAATTTCAAACCAATGTGTGTCGTAAGGAACTTTGTAGTTAGGGCTGTCAATATTGTTCAGTTCGAGATGGCGTTCAAACCATCCCTTGTCCTTGTGATACTTTTTAATAAGTTCTATAATTTCCTCACGATCCTTATCATGGTCAAGAGACCTTAATATTTTAACACCTCTGTAATGCTTTTTCTTTGGCCACCTTGAAAATTTGCCAGTGGGAAATCCCAGATTTCCAATAGAGTCCTCAAATAGTCGAATGTGTTTCATTAATTTATATATCTTTAAGAAACTTAACGCCTGGTACACTCATATTAAAAATTTTAGTATTTTGTCCTTTACCCCAGATTGCTTAACACCTTCCCAGTCTCTTGGGGTCCACACAAAGTTTTTTAGACCCCATTCTCTTTCTACCTCTCCGTAAGCGGTGTTAATATTAATTCCCATATTTAGGTCATCAATAGCTACCCAATGGGTAACTGGAGGGTTCTTACTTAGCCATCGTGTGATTTCAAAATATCTTTGTTGTTCCATATCATCAACACGACTCCAAGGGAAGTCTGAATGATCTTCAGGTAAAAATCCCTCTTCTTTCCACATAGTGTAATGAAATCTCTCAGTAACCGCATACGGGCGTTTTTTGATGCCTTGAGATTCGTAATAATCGCCAAGCTCGTCTAGTGTAGCATGAAATCTCCAGTCAGAACTTACCACAATCTCAGCCCCGGTTTTTTCTAATATGGAGTTTAATACTTTAACAGCTTTAGGGTCAAAGTTATCAAATCTGAGATTCACAGGGATCTCACTATTCATTGGGCGAGGATTGCTTTTGGTATAAATCTTCTTTTGCTTTTTATACCTGCTTCCCCAGTTACTTGCCAAGCAAATAACTCCGTCATTATCTAAAAAAATTACTTTCATATCTCGAAGGGCCCTCCAGATTCTGGCTTTGGTCCAGCTACTTCAGTTTGAGATCCAGTTTGTCCTTATATTTTTAGTTCTCCATTATTTATTCTTTCCTGGAGTGCTGGGTTAATTTTTACCTCTCCGCCAGGTGAGAATTTAACAACAAAATTATCAAGGTATGGATTTCTCTCTTTATCGAATCTCCCATCCATCTCAAATAAAATATGAATTTCAGATCCTGTTGATTCTGCTAGTTCCTTAAGGTCATTAACAGAATCTGTAACATCTAAATCACCAAACCATATTTTAGTTTTCCCTACAAAGATATTAGCATTAAAAACAACAATGTGGTCTGGGAATGTTTGAGCATATCCACTTTTACTTGCAGATATCATTTTGCCTTGAATGCCAAGAATATCTTTTGCAATCTGAATGTATAAATCCTCCATGGGTAGTTTTAAATTTCTTAAGGTTTTTACCCCATGGAGGATAATTAGTTTCGAGTGTTATGAGTTGTGGTTGTGAATATCCAATATAAATTTGTAATCAATCTGCTTTAAGAACTCCACATAGAGATTGATAGCGTTGGAGACGTCATTCTTGTGAGCCATCTCCACTGTAGTATGCATGTACTTCAGGGGTGTCGCAAGAATTGCAGTAGGAATACTTTCCAAAAAGAAAGCCATTGTGTCGTTGCCATAAGATCCGACCGTTAGTTGAAGAGGGATATTATCATCAGCTGCTACCTGTCTTAGCTTAGCATTGATCTTCCTATGGTTCTGAGCAGTGTATTCAATGCAGGGCCCATCACCTCCTTTGGTATCTCCGTCCTTTGATTTATCAATCCTTGGAGTGTTTGTGTTGTGACAAACGTCATGTACCAGTGCTAAAGAGGCATCAAGTTTTTTCGCAATCATTTTAGCACCATATAAACCAACTTCCTCTTGAACGGAATTAACTACGATAAGATTAAACGGGAGGCTGATTTTTTCTTCGTGTATTCTTCTAGCTACCTCAGCAATAATGTATCCACCGATCTTATTGTCGAGGGATCTACCAACCCAATAATCCCCCATTTCTCTGAGAGGGTCGTTAAATGTTACAAGACATCCAACCTCAATTCCTGAAGATATAACGTCCTCCTTGCTTTCCATACCTGTATCAATCCAAAGTTCGTGCTGGTCTGGACCTTCTTCAACATAATTTTTTCTGGTGTGAATTGCTGGCCATCCAAATACTCCGGGTATTTTTTGTCCTTCGTGGGTATGGATAATTACATCCTTGGAGGGGGCAATCATATTGTCAGACCCGCCGTGTCTTTTTACTCTAATGTATCCCTCTTTTTCAATATTGGTAATAATCCAAGCAATTTCATCACAGTGTGCTTCAATTACAACATTGGGAGCATCTGGATTTTGTAAACCACCACCATTTCTAGAATAAATTGTAGCAACTGCAGTTCCATAAGGATCTAGTTCGACCTTGTCTGCATATTTTTTCATCTCCTGCACCCAGATTGTTTGCCCCTCTGATTCTTGAGCTACCGGAGCATAGGCATCTAGATATCTGTAAATGAAGGGTCTTTCACCTAGATTGTTTTCCATTCTTTCTATTATTTGTTAATTATTCTTTTATCTGTGTGTCCGGCATAATTTGGGAAAGGTACATATTGGAGTCAAGAATAACTTTTTCACAATTTCTCTGTTCAGACATTTCACTAATCCACTCATCCCAATATTCATCCAGGAGGTTAATAAACGACTCTGGATTACCCCTCAGCCTGTATCTTCTGATATACTCATCCTTTAAAGACCTTTTTGGGTAAACCAGAACAAATGGAATATTATATTTTTCTAAAGCATCCCTAACCGTTTTATGAGAGGAAACTAGGATACGATCTATAGAAGGGTCATTAATTTTCTCCTCAATATGTTTAATGTAATTTTCTGGGAAATCCTCCTTAGGGAATTTAGAGCTGTCTAAATCTAAAACACCAAGATCGGAAATATCAGAATATGTTGATTTACCTGTTCCAGGAAATGCTGAATAAACTTTAATCCTGTACTTTGATTCTTTCGGTGGATCGTCATAAAGCCCCATCTCTTGGTCTAGTCTCATCATTTCTGTGAGTGCTTTTTCTCTGATTGTTTTTTGAATCCCCTCTTCATCAGCTGCTTTTCTAACAGCATCTAGCAACGATTCTCTAAGATCCTCAAACTCTATATCGGTGTGTGGTGAGTTGTAGCATTCAAACTCAATTCTATCAACAGAGTTATCACGAAGACCTACGACATGGTAGTCATCCATCTTCTTTTGTAAATCCTCGAAAGCTATTTCTTCTATCTTTCTGGAGTCAATAGATCCAATAGGAAATCTAACTACCAGTATCGGCTTTGCTATTTTCTTTTTCGTCATGCGGTTCTTTTTAATCCATGTCTTCCTTCGAAGGGTGGTTATTTGGTCTTCCTAGAAAGTCAGTTCTTTCACCCTTCTCCTCCTTATCATAACCCCATTTAAAGATTCTAAAAACCATAACTAATCCGGCCAAGCCGAACATTAGGATAAGGGAAAGTAGTGGAAAATCAATCATAGTTTTTAATTTTTGTTAGTAGCCCCGCCAGGAATCGAACCTGGATCAAAAGTTTAGGAAACCCCCATTCTATCCGTTGAACTACGGGGCCAGCATTTATTTGTTAATTAAATATAAGATTTTCTAAACAATGCTATAACATCCTTTGCGTCATCAACAGCATCGTGTGTGACAACTTTATCCAAACCTGCTCTTTCCTTGCAAAGGCTTAGACCTGGAAGAGATTCATCATTTTTCCAATCCGTAAATAATACACTTGGATCTAAAACCCTTTGTCTAATCCTCACTAGTTGTTTCCATCTAGGAAGTCTAACTAAGAACTTCATATCGAAAGTAGCAAAGTTTTTCCCAGCTGCTGATATGGTAATTGGTCTGGTTTTGTTTGTAATTGCTGGTAGCATTTTGCCATTTTTCCTCGTGACATAACCATCAGACACTGGATCGTTTAGTTTAACGAAACCATTCTCTGCTAACCAATAATAGAACTCTTCTGCAACATCATCCTCATTCATGAATTTCATGCCTGTGAGTCTTTCAAGATCAAATATTTCACTATCGTCCTCGGCTGTTTGGTAATGAACAATGGATTCGATGATTTCCTTGTTCATGTTAATTGCATAAGGAGATCCCTCGATTCTTTTGTGTAAGATAGCTGCATGGAAGGTCGGAAGATCCTCCATGGGTTTAATGTTGTTGGTGTCTTCAATGACTGCACCAATTGTTAGGATCTGACAATTTTCTGGGTCAAGTCCTGTGGTTTCTAAATCTATGCTTATGTACTTCATTTATCTCCTATTATGATCCTACTTTCCTTGAATTTTTGTGATTTGTCCTTATGATTATCTCAACCTCACGGTCGTCTAAAATTCCAAAATTAACTTCTTCCTGTTCTTTCCAAGCTTTATACTGTACTACATAGTTTCCTTGTATAACTATTTCGTACTTGGAAGGCTCGTTTATAACCTCATATCTAATGAGGATACAATATGCGCTTGGGAAAGAAACCGATTTAACATCTACGACACGGTCCTCAGTTTTTTTGATTTTCTTCTGTGAGAACTTATTTACCCATTTCCAGAATCTATTTTTTCCTGGATTGCCCAATATTTTAAATTGCATAACTTTCAATGACTGGTGTATCTTTCTATCCTCAATAATAGCATTGTTTCCCGTAATAAAAAAACGAGCACAAAAAAGGCCTCAATATTTGAGACCCTTAATTTTCTGTGAGTTTATAACTCTTAGATGAATAGAATCAAATCACCAAACGAATCCCAATCACCATTGTCCTTTTCAGATTCTTTATCCGAATCATCATGTTCGTTCTCGGTTATTTCAGAATAGTAATCCCCGTAGGAATCATAGTGTGGAAGGAAAAAAGGATGGTCGGCTGCAGATTTTTCTGGGTTGTTAGGGGAAGGTGGCTGGTTCATTTTGTGGATTGGATTTTCTTGTATTTATCTTAGAATTTATTTTTTTTAAACTGAGGCACAGACTGGATTCGAACCAGTGAATAACGGATTTGCAGTCCGCTCCCTTAGCCACTTGGGTACTGTGCCTTATGCAGGTACAGGAGTTTGTATTTTAGACCCGGTTGGAAGTTGAGCGCTTGCTAATTCTTTTGCAATTATAGAATTTGGTGCTTCGATATAAAGTCTTAGTGTTCCTCCCCTTTGTAAAATATAATCAACCCTGTATTTCATCTCTTAATTAATTAGTTAGTAGTCCGGGCGGGACTCGAACCCGCACGAGCATTACTGCTCAAAAGATTTTAAGTCTTTCATGTCTACCGATTCCATCACCGGACCAACTCCACAAATCTAAGATATGGCTGGAAAATGTCTACGATCTTTTTTGGTAAACTTTCAAGTTTTTAACAATCATGCTTCCCTCTGTGGGTGAATTACCATCTTTGGGCTCTTTTAATCCATTATTTAAGATAATAAATTGTTCAGCAGAATTGCACTTTAGCATTGCATGAATTTTACAAACTTGAACCAGTTGTCCGTCGAAGTAGATCTTTATAAACTTATCAGTCCAGTGAATTGCATACTGAACAAATCTATCCTGCGGATCTTTGACAAATATTCTAGGCGCTCCGTAATCCTTCTTACCTTCTTGCCAAGTATTCCCTGTTCCCCAATGGATGTTTGGTTTTAATGAAATATCATTTACATCCTGATCTGTATAAGCCTCAAAAATATCAATCTCTGGTGGCCAGGAGTTAGTACCACTGGTCCAAAATGCTGACCATTGCATTTCCTCTTTTGGGAGCTGAATCTCAGCTTCTATCCAGCCATACTTAAAAGATCTTTTTGAACTTATCAAACCAGAAGCCCAAGGAAGCGTAAACTCATCAGGAAGTTCGGGTTTTTGTTGCCATTGGGGTAGATCCTTTTTGTATATGGTTTTTGGTAAATATTTGTTTTCTAAAACCAAACCCTCCTTCGTGTTTTTAGTAGCTTCACCCGTCCAATACCACCAAAGTTGATCTGTGTGGAAAAATCCCCAGGGCTGGCCATATCTCCATTCATCCATGTTGAGTGAAGTGGAGGTGAAATCATCTTCGAAGGCTAATACATATCCCTCGGGCGGAAGAACCTTTCTTTCGCCAGTAACCTCTTTTTTAGAAAGCCTCCAAGCTTTGTATTGTAACCAAAAATTATAAAGGTTACCCAAGGGGATTCTTTGTAGATAGTGTTTAAGTACCATAGATATATTTTTATCTATATAACCACATTAAGAGACCTGTTGAAAATATATCCCCATATTCTTTCCATCACACAGGGAAAATCATCGTACTCCTCATGCATTTCCATAAGTCTTTCGTAAAATTCCTTAGACCTAGATTTTATTGAAGATGCAGGAACAACAAACTGAGCTCCAGCAAAAAAGGAATAAAAACCCAATCTAAAACCAAAGATTCTTTTGAAGTATTCGTCGAGTCTCAGACCTACGTGATCCGGCCATCCATTCCCGGCAGAACCGAAAAAATATCTACCGAAGGGATTGAAATATATAAAATCCTTTCCAGAATTTTCTTGCTGAACTATCTCTTCAAAGATTGTGTCATGGTTTGCGTGATCGAACGGATTTCCTTGAAGAAAACAATAATTTCCATCTAACCTTTCATAATTTTCGACTATAAAGGAAATGTATGTATAGGACTCTCTTCCTATATTTGGCATGAATTTGTTGTTTAGGAACTCTGAATTTTCTTCTTTCTTTATAACAAAAACTTCCCCAGGCAGGTCTCTTGACCAACTCACATCTTCCAAATATTGGGCTATTACATATTTCATATTGTATTTATTTATTTATTTGCACGCCAGGTAGGATTCGAACCGGCGAATAGCGGTTTTGCAGACAGATCCATTAACCACTTGGGTACCTCGCCATTATTTTATCCATCTATGATAATCCATATTTTGCATTTGGATATCACTAAACCCAACTCTCTGAAATGCAATTGATGGAGAAAAGCAATATGCCTTACATCCCTTTTGTAAATCAGTAAGCATCACATCCAATGGTGCATTCTTTTTAGATATCCGATCCAGAAAATTTCTAAAGAATTTACTGTTAATGCCAACAGCGTGAGTTGAGAATGTGTGATGCACTTGAACTAAATTCTCAGATACCTGGATTGGAGCCTTAGCCCCTTTATGAGAGTTGTGATTACCACCAAAATATAAAAGGTCCCAGTCACCCGGAATTTGTTGACTCAATTCACTGAAAGACTCAATCTCTGGTGTAAAGTAGCAGTCATCCTCAAGGATTAATAGATTACCAGAGTTTCCTTCTATACATTTTTCGACTATATCAATGTTGGAAAGGACCAGACCCAGCTCGGATGTTTTAATCGAGGTTTCTTTTGGATTTAGTTTCTTTCCGTCATAAGCAGAAAACCGCTGGACATTTTCTATATCCCATTTTTCGAACTCCAAAAGAGATTCTTCCCACTTGTCCATCCTCCTATCTAAATTGACACAAAATATGGATTCAAAGAAACTATTAATACCGGACATATGTTATTTATCTTAGCACGCCAGGTAGGGCTCGAACCCACGGCCCTCGGTTTTGGAGACCGATGCTCTACCAACTGAGCTACTGGCGTAAATTGTTGGCAGGGACGGATTCGAACCGCCGTACTCCGAAGAGAGCAGATTTACAGTCTGCCGCCTTTAACCACTCGGCCACCTACCAATTTTGTACCCCTATTTCTTTCTAATTACCAGTTTAATATTCGGACCAGCGACGTAATGATCACCTAATATCTCCCATTCAGATTCTGGAAATTTACAATAGTGATAAATCATAGAACCCTTTCCCAATATTTCCTGACTTACTGTGTATTCATCAGTTTTAACAAATTCACCGTTGGAAAAGATGTTCCAGTAAATAATGGTGCCCTGCATGAAATTATCATCTACTGCAATATAGGATCCGCTTTTCATTTTATCCTTAATTGCCAAAAACTCTAAAAATCCATGGAGCATTGAAGGTTCAGGGTTATAGATGTCCAGATCCCACGAATCAAGATGTACAAGATCTGGGGAACCTTCAAATTCCCTTAAAAACTTAACAGAATCCATCTTATAATGGTGAGAATTGTTAAATTCCGGTAAGGTCTCTTTTAAAAGCGATTCACTTCTTTCTGAGATCTCCTGATCTATATCAACTGAGTGGAATTCCCCTCCGTTCTCAAATGCCAAATGAGCAAAAAGAAAACCGAAGCATCCATCTTCTAAATTCTGACTAGCTCCAGTTTCTATTACACGAAGATTATCTACCGTATGTAGATCAATCAGGTTAGAAATAACTTGAGCCTGACCTATCCTATAGGAAGGTGGTGAAATGGAATTAAAGAATTCCAAAGATTTTTCCCAATTTTTCATAATATCCGTATTTGTAATCGCGATTGGATTCGAACCAATTCCAGCTTTTCCATTCAGAGTCAGCCTTACTGTTACTCAACCTTGGGAGGTGCTTCCAACCAATGGACTCGCGATTGTTTTTTATTACTTAGCAAAGTTAAGCGAATGTGCCGCTAAATAAAAATAGCTTTCCTTATTTCTTAAGGACTTTCTTAGATCTCTCTGCTAACCAGACAGCTCCACTTTTTTTGAATTCCTTCCAGTTATCAAAATCCCGTAGATCCTGTATAACCTCATCTGGAATAAGTGTGAATCCCTCAGGTGCTATGCCCTGATATTTGTAATACACAGAATTCTCGATTTTTTCTTGTATGTCTGACAATGTATCGTGGGTTATTTTTAGAGCCGAAGGCAGGAATCGAACCTATCGCGTCAAGACCAGTTTTGGCTGGCTTGCTCTGCCACTGAGCTACTCCGACTTTGGAGCGGGAGACGAGATTCGAACTCGCGACCTATAGCTTGGAAGGCTATAGCTCTACCAACTGAGCTACTCCCGCTTTTGCTCCCCCACCTGGGCTCGAACCAGGGACCTATTGATTAACAGTCAACCGCTCTAACCAACTGAGCTATGGAGGAATAGAAAGGTCCGGGCCCAAAAATAGCCCTTTTGAAGACCTTAGTTGCGGGAGAAGGATTCGAACCTCCGACCTCCAGGTTATGAGCCTGGCGAGCTACCTCTGCTACCATCCCGCGATATAATTAAAGGAAGGGGAATCTGGCGAGTACTTGTATTTGCCCGTTTCACACCGGTACCAAGCCTCCCGTCTTTTTCCAAATCCTTGCCTCTGTGAATAAGCACCCTTCCTTAGTTGCCCCTGCTGGACTCGAACCAACACTGACGGAACCAAAATCCGCTGTCCTGCCAATTAGACGAAAGGGCAAGATTGTGGGCCCAGCAGGGCTCGAACCTGCGACCTACTGATTATGAGTCAGTTGCTCTAACCAACTGAGCTATGAGCCCAGAAAACAGGATGCTTTTTTTGAATATTTGCTGTATCAAAAAGTTGCTGTATGCATCCTTTTAGTACCGAGGGTCGGACTCGAACCGACACACCGTAAGGCGCTAGATCCTAAGTCTAGTGCGTCTACCAATTTCGCCACCCCGGCATTTGCAGGATATCGCTTAACCTGCGGTGAGTGTTCCTTTCACCTTGTTCCCTTTCGGTACTACGATTTTTTTGGCGGAGAGGGAGGGATTCGAACCCCCGGTACGTTGCCGTACGCCAGTTTTCAAGACTGGAGCATTCGACCACTCTGCCACCTCTCCATGTTCGGTTTTGTTCCACATTAGCCCTACCACACAGTGGACATGGGTAGGATTTTGACTAAGGTGCTCCTAAGAGCTTTACACCGAAAACCTGATCAGAGCCACTGGAGGGACTTGAACCCCCGACAGGCTGATTACAAATCAGCTACTCTACCAGCTGAGTTACAACGGCTTTTAGGCATTTTCCAACATGTCAAAGAACTGTTTGATTATTTGTCTTTTTTACATCCTGTAGGATATTATGTTTCCATACAAAAACACAAATAATTACATTTTTTCTCCTCTCAGAGTTTGTGGAGCTGGTGGGATTCGAACCCACGTCCAGCTAGGCACACCCAGAGAATCTCATTCACAGGCTTATCTAGTTTTTATAAACTAGCAAATCTTTGTCACTTATTTTTTTGGACTGAGATGAGTGACGATACTCAGCGGAAGACGCTAACAGCGATCTTAAGGGTATTGGACAGTAGTCCTCAGGGTTACTGATCGACTTCCTATTGTGGGTACTTCTAACCCTTATTCCCCGATGTAACTTTCTGTTCCTAGGCAGTTACCGCCCAATGCTTAGGCTGCAAGAGCAACTTCAGCTGTTTCAACAGAACCTAGTCCTGCCAAAACGAAAAATGGATTTTCGCCATTTGAAGTGTTACATAGGTTATTAAAGAGTTTCCAATGCTAACTCTGCCTGCAATTCAAAGAACGTTCGCCTCCTGTCGATTCCATTCAGCCCCATTTCTGTTCAGCAAATTTAATCTTTGTAAGGGATTAAAAAAACTGAGATATAAAAAAACCCAAATCTTTTGAGAGATTTGGGTTTAGATATATCTAGACTTCTTCTAAGTGATCACCTAAACCCAAAGTGATCCTTGCCTGTTGGGTAAAATCCCAGCGTCCAGATGCACGATATTTGATTTAAATGTTTCATTATAGATGAAGATTACGGTTATTATATATCAAATCAACAAAAAGTTTCTTTTGCAATGCAAATGTAATATCTTTTTCCACCATAAAAAATGAGCTCTAAGATTTAACAAAATTCCTAATCCTCGAAAGGTACTCTAATTGATTACCCTTAACTACATAAGAATCTCCAACTGAAATGTCTTCAGAGGATATTGTATAATCGATAATATAATCCTCAGCTTCATCTAATACTACTCTTTCCCAAGACCATTCACCCCTATTTAATATATAATTTGAATGTAGATCCAATCCAGATCCCTTAATACTTATCCTAAATTCAGCTTTTTGGAAAGGTGAGGTTGTCTTTAAATTTACAAACAATCTTACCGAACTAAGATCTTGCTGGTCAACAAAAAGAGAGCAAGTTGAATTTGTATATAACATAAAATCACTCTTACTCCACTGCCACTTGTGAGTATCCCAATTTAATTTAACTTCTCCACCGAAAAATTGGTTTAGATCATTTCTTGTCTTTACAATAGATTTAGTTCTCGACTCAATCTCGCACAGGAAATCTTCAAAGACGTAGTTTGGGAATTTTTCTATGAAGTCCCTATTAGTATCATATCTTCCAAAAGGAAGAGTTAAGTATGTACCCAGATCCAATCTTATAATGAACAAATGTCCGTGGAGCCAGGGTGAATTCGGAACACGGTAGAAAAGCGATGACCTTCCAAGGGAGTTAAGTTCGGTGCAAAGTGAATTAATTTTTATGTCAAACTCTTTAGGGAATATAAAGTCCGCCTCCATATAAACCACAAAATCATGCTTTCTAGAGAATGCAGAACCTATTGCTGGCATTAAAAGGTTCACAATGGCCGGAGTATAGCCTATCCATCCCTTATAATCCCGGTAAGCTATATCTCCTGTGTTTATCCAATTAAAATTTGGTAAAGAATTCACATTTTTCAATATAGCTGGATCTAATATATCGGAATCCTTATACGAAATCTCATTCTTAGAATTGTAAAGATAGAGGTCTACAATATCCTTAATTTCTTGGGAACAATCTAAATGACTGATGAGCGTAACATACCCGCCTAATGACTTTATAGATCCAATGATTTCTAGAAGATCCTTCTTCTTTTCTGGAGAATCCGGGAATGCTGAGATTATAAAATTGCAATCAAAGTCTATCATGATCTAAATCATTTCTTTGGGATATTTCTGGGAATGCTTGTCGAAGATTTCAACCCTAGGTCCTTCTATGAAATTAACCTCGACTTTTATATTTTCAAAATCCTCCATTTATTTTTCTAACATCATCTTTTGTAAGTTGCTCAGCAATCTTTTTAGTCTAATAGTCAAGGTTGTTTCCAAAAAAAATCCCCAAATCATAAGAAATGGGGATTTAAAAACAGGATCGTGATTAGTATTATTCGGCTCTGCAGCTATATCTCTCTTTACGCCAATGAGAAGTTGACGTCGTGATTTTAGTTTTGAACCAGGTCACTGATCTCCGGGTCTCGTTAGAGAGTAAGCTTGCGCTGTACTACAACTAACTCTTCATCTAGTATAGAATAGGTTTGCTGTACCGATCCTTTCACAGGTTTCTTTTTATATAACACTTATTGGATAGTATAAAAAATTGCTGTAAGAAACCTAATATTTTCAAAGAACTCTTTGCTCCCTCAAGCTTTTGAATATTTCGTCAATGTGCTTTTGCTCGATAAATCTTTTACTGTCCCAAATGGCATTAAATAACCTTACAATTTCTTGCTCAGTGTAAGTTTCAGGTTGAAACAATGAGGTTCCACCCTTTTTAACCATCTCAAGAAGTAGGTCTGAAATATATCCTTCCTGAACTACCGTTTTTGCTAACTCATCCCTTTCTGATTCGGAGCATGAATACCAATAATCTTCTGGGTCAATATCTATATCTGCCACCTTGAATTAAATTATAATGTCTTTATACCTTTCAGAAAGAATAGTTTCGTTCATCACCTGAAGTGGCGATATAATTTCACCTTTGCAAATGCTTTTAAGAATTGCCGGCGAGAAACCGCTTACCAAAGCTGTACCAGATTCGGTGAAAGAAACCGGCACATTACCACCTCGGGATTGGATATTCCAGTAGATGATGGAAGGCATTGAGTATCCAGCTTCAGCATACATCCCTCTGACCATTTCCTGTGCAGTAGGATTCCATTCTACCTGATCAGTTTTATTCCAATAAGAGTAAGACATAAATGTCGCACTGTCGAATTCCATGTCAGAGAGGATCAATATCTTCGTTGGCATTTCAGATGCAGGTACAGAGTTTTTAACTGCCTGATCCAATATATGCGAAAAGGTCTTTTGGAGATCCGTGTTCATACCCCAAGCAGCTCTAGATAATTGCGAAAACCTCGACTTTAAATCACCCTTCAGTATTTGAATCTCTGGGTTAGCAGAGAAAGTTACAAAAGAGTCCTTAAACGCTCCCTCGTTTCTTTCAGAAATGTACATCCCTAAAGAGATTGCAACATCCAAGCAAGTAACATTAGAATTTCCACCAGCGGGTGTCATCATTGAACCCGAGGTGTCAACGACTGGAAGAATTCTTTCCTCGCTCCCCTCCATGTAATCAGGAAGTGCTTTCCATTGCTCAGAGGCAAAGTCTGCATCTCCGTGTTTGAGAGTTTTGGTCACATCATAAGGATAGACTGCAGAAGCATTTACTTTTTCCTCGCCAGACCTTAATTTCTCAAGATATAAATTATATCTCTCCGAATCGTTTTTGTGAAATGCCTTAGTGTATCTTGCTGCTGCTACTGAAGGAAGCTTACCATACTCAATAGACTCCCAATCTTTAGCACACATAGCCTGCTCGACAACATTTGTGAGGCCAACCAGTGTCTTTCTATATTGCTTAGGTGTGAATCCTAAGAAGTTTCTTAGTCTGTTTGCTACCGGTCCCTTTCTAGGCATCCATTTAGCACAAAGTCCATTTTCGCTTTCGAGACCACTCTTTATTAGATCTAATGCAGGTGCTTCGAGCTTGGTGCCAATCAAAGTAAGCAAATCGTCCCATCTTCCATATTCTGGGATGAGATGTAGGTTTTTTCCTAGTATCTCTGGGTTGTCGCTTGCTAAATATGTAATAATGTCCTTGAAGATCTGTCTTTCTCCTGCTCCACCTCTGATGTCTCTTACCCAAAAAAGAATTCTCATGGCTGTAAGTGGATCCTCGTGAAACGCAAGTGAGAAGTTTGCAATAAGTCTTTGCTTATCCTGTCCCCTCATAGCACCAATCATGAAGAATAAATCTACACAAGCATTCAAAGAAGATGAGTTGGTTGTCATCCCATTTTCCGTGGTGATGTTCTTGGTTCTAAGTGCGTCTGCGAGCTTCATAATAAACGTATTTGGAATCTATATAACTAGTGCAATGTTTTGTTTCCGTCTTTTAAAGACAAGTGCAAAACTAATAATCCAAATCGAGCTAAAAAAATAAATTTAGAATTTCTTCAGCACGTACAACTTTTTACTTGCCCTTGTATATGCTGTGTACTTAATCCTATTTCTCTCAATCACGTCCCAGTTCATATCTATGTCGTCCTCCATAACAAAAGATACTTCATAAGTGCTGCCTTGGGATTTATGTGCTGTAATACAATATGCGTATGACACGTCCGCGAATTCTCTAAGGAAATCGTAGTATTCTATCCAAGACTTGTCCTTTCCTTTTTTCTGGATCGCGATATTCTTTAGGATATTAGCAATCTTCCTAAATTCATATTCACTATCCTCATGCAATATTTCTAGAACTTCCTGGTGTTTAGTGTTGTTGTCATCCAAAAACCAAACCTTTGTCTCATAGTACTTTATATAAAGCTCAAGGTCCTCCGCTTTAAACCTTTTGTGCTTTATCTTGAAGGACTTAACTGTAAATTCATCATTGGTGTTAAATAGCACCATCCCCATTACTATATAAGGACTATTTACAATAAGCTTTTCTCCTGGGAGTATCTTATCACCAACATTATCTTCCCCGTAAATTACCCTTCGAACCAGGTTGTTCATTGTGGCGACTGTTTTATTTCTCCAGGCAACTATCTTAGCATATTCTGAATCCTCCTGGAAATCAACACTCTTAAAATAATTGCCGATAATATTGGGTATTGATTTTCTAGTGTCTGGGTCACCAAGATTTAAAAAATCTATGCCCTCCCCAGTATCATTTAAGATCGTTTCAGCAGGTATGCCTACACTAAGATTCCTCACGTTCTCTCTTATCTTCACAGAAGAGCTAATTATAGGGTTATCCAACTTCTGCCTCATGATGGTTTTAAGATCTATTGTTACAATCCCATACTCTTCAGCCAGCTCTTCAGTAAAGGGGATACAGTCAGGTTTTCCTACCGGTGGGATTTGTGCAGGATCACCCATGCATATTATCTTTATATTTTCCCTGTGCTTAATTATTTTTTCGAAGAGATCATCATTAAGCATAGATACCTCATCTATTATTAGAAGCTTAATTTTGGATATCTTAGGTTGAAATCCAGGGTCATTTACAAACTCTTGCTTTCCCTCCTTTGTTATCTTTTCTTTTAATCCAAGAAGTTTGTGAATAGTTTGGAAAGAAACTCGTGGATCACTTATATCCGAGGATCTTCTAATAACCCTTACAGATTTATTTGTTGGCCCAGTAACCGCTATTCTATACCAATTTCTATTGTAATGAAGCTCTGACAGTAGGTAGTTGACAAGAAGACTGACACAAAAGGTTTTACCTGTTCCTGCCCACCCTCTTAAAACATAAACAGACCTGTCTTTAGGGTTGTTCAGATATTTAACAAGTTTTCCGAAAGCAGCCCTTTGGTCGCCGTTTAGTACACTAGTATCTACAATGCTTTTTTTCAAATGACCTTATTATGAGAATTCTGTTGATGATGAAACTCTCAATTCATCAATTATCTTATCGTAATGTTTAGGGTCGTTGAAAAGCGAGGACCTTTCATTGTTTTTATAATATTCAGCATCCCCTATAAAACCATCAGGTTCACCCCATGTAAGAGCCATTTTGATGAACTCTTCAACCTCAATTTGAGTACCATATTCATCAACAACTCTTCCTTTACGAATAAACTCAAGTAATTCTTGTTTATTACTGTAAAACTTTCCGTCATGGAAGTTCCAACAGAATTTCCAACCCATACTTCGTTTACCCAGATGTACAACTGTATCTGCTGTAAATTCATCCCAAGGAGAAAGACCATCCCAAGAATGCTCGTTATTTTTAATATACCTAAAACCCCTTTCGATAAGATCCGGGGTAAGCTTTAAGCCAATTAGTCTTACCTGGAGTCTCTCTTTTCGGTCTTCCATTTCCTGTTCACAAGGTATCCTATAGTAATTTGTTCCCATTCGGGTTTATGTTTTCTTGGAAGATATAATCTCGTCAATAATACCATACTTAACAGCCTCGTCAGCATCCATCCAAAAATCACGGCTGGCGTCTTCTTTTACTTGTTCGGGATCCTTATCACAATATCCACCAAGAAGTTCAAAAAGAATTTTGTTATACTTTTCCCATTCCTGGAAATCAATCTTAGCATCCTGTATGTTCCCAGAGAATCCTCCAGATGATTGGTGAAGCATTACTTTAGAGAATCTTAATGAATATCTTTTCCCTCTTGTACCCGCTCCTAAAAGAATAGATCCCATTGAGGCTGCCATCCCGGTATTAACCGTTATAATGTCGGATTTTACATAATCCATTACATCCACCATAGAAAGGCCGGATTTAACGGATCCACCGGGTGAATCGATATGCATTGTAATGTCTTTTTCTTGAACTGAATCTAAGAACATCAGCTGTGCTTGAACTATCGTGGACATTTTATCATTAACCGGACCAGCTACCCAAAGTAATCTATCCATCATCAATCTTGAGAAAATGTCCATCTGTGTAACTCTCAATTCCCTCTCTTCCAAAATGTAAGGTGTTAGCGAACTTTCAATTAAGTTGGTGTAGTTGTGAACGTCAAGCGATCCAATATTATGCTCACTCAATGCATATTTTTCGAATTCTTTCTTCATATTTGTTTCTATTAGAATTTCATATCAAAAGGTTCCTTCATTCCAGTTTCCCTATTAACGAAGTCTCTCTCTGTGTTGCTATTAATATTACCCTGTAAATGGTAAATTATTTCCCTAGCTGCTTTTAATTCCTCAAGGACATCCAGAATATTTACCCTGTGATTCTTTGATATTGTCAAATCTTCAATATCCCCAATAGCTGAATTTACTTTTGCTCCTGCTTCTTGGAGCATATATTTTGTGTTTTCCATTTTATACAATTTTGGATTATACCACAAAACTACCAGGAAGCAACGAATAAAAAAAATTAAATAAGAGAATTATTAACAGTTCTGTGAGCTACACCACCGACTCCTGCTATTCCACTATATAGAGAATGGACGCTCTTTATGGTACTGTCCCACGGAAATTGGGACTCTGAAAGCCTTACCATTGGCTTAACCGAAATTAGTTTTGTCTCACCCATTACTTGGTTAAATTTACACCTTAATGTTCCTCTTCCGTGAACAGGACAATTACAAACAACGTAAACTACAGCTTCGCCGGAGGGCTTCTGTGAAAAATCAGAGAAGTGGGTTTGGAAACCCTCCTTCTCTTTAAGATATTTTTCAAGCTCTTGCAAAAATTGCATTAGGATTTAACGATATTTTCATCGACCCATTCCTGCACTTTTACCTTAGGCAATGCTCCTGTTTTCGTAGCAATTCCTTCTTTGCTTTTAAAGATCATCATAGTTGGTATACTTCTTATCCCGTATTTTGAAGCAAGCTCCATAGATTCGTCTACGTTTATTTTTATAACTTTCAATAGTGGATTTTCTTCCTCTATTTGGTTAATTATGGGTCCTAGCATTTTACATGGGCCACACCAAGGTGCCCAAAAATCCGCAAGTATGTTTTCGCTGTTTTCTAGTTCTAGATCAAATTCTTCTATTGTCATAATTTGAGTTTTGTTTTATTATAGATTTATTTTTCTAATTATTCCGCTATATCAATATAGTTTGTACCATATCAGGCTGGGTTCTATATATGAGTTGTGGGTCTGGAGACATTATTACTGAAATTCCGTCCGACATATCGTGGAGTCCAGTTATGTAATTTTCTACATCTTGCCTTTTTTCAGGGGGAAAGGAATACTGACTCATTACGTCGTCCACAATCTTTTGTAGTGAGCTTTCAAATTCACTGGGGTCGTGGAATTTAAAGTACTTCTCATACTTTTTAACAAAATTCCTTATCATAGCCTGCTCAGGCTGAGTTAGCGAGAGATCTGACATAAAGTCGTCAAATTCCTGTATAAGATCCATAATCGAAACAGTTTTTATTTTAGATGATATATATTCAATAACTTTAAAACATAATTGAAATGTCCACAGAAGAAAAAGATATCAAGGTCGAAGATCAGGTCGATTTTGAAACACAGGAAGAAACAAACACAGACGAACTTACCCCCGAGGTAAGCGATTTTGAGAACAGCGAAGAAAGCGATTCAGAAGTTGCTGATATCAGCACAGAAACGCCATCCATTGAAACATCAAGTCCAGAAGCAACTGGAGATGTTATGGATACACCAGAACCCGCTGCTGAAATTACTAGCCATCAGGAGGATATTTCTTCAGAAACACCGCAACCACAAGAAACCTCATCACCTGGTAGAGTAATGAGGTTTGAAGATTTTGTAAATAACAGGGATTAATCCTTATCTGCAGATCTTCCCAGGTCCCTTCTAATCAACCCTCTCACATAGTGAGATATTGAAACTGGGGGTTCTCCTGTGGTTAAAGCTTTCTTAGAAATCTTTTTGCTAAGCTCTTCCAGGTCTTCCGTTGATAGTAAGACCTGGATTTTTTCTGTTTTATCTTCTGCCATAATTGGTTTTATTTCTATTCTATATATTTAATCCTTTTTGTATAAAATTTCCATAAATTCTATTCCACCATATGGATCTCCTTTTGCTTGCATTGGTGAATAGCCATCAACTTGGTCAGAAACCACGAAAGCTTTGTGAGGGTTAACCATAACACCAAGCTTTTTCATTAATGGCCGGTTGGCTAAAAACGGGGTGCTTTTAGATATCCTGTCTGTTGGTGCAACTTTTACTTTAGGAATCTTGACGCCATTGAAAACTATATCCATTTCTATAATGGGTCTTTCGTCTGTATCCCTACCTATTTCAGTTTTGGTTCTGCCAACAATTTTTCCTTCAATCTCATTTTCACCAATCTTGAATTTGAGAGTGTCTCCATTTTCTTCAATTTCATCAGCATGGATAGAAGATGCTGTGGAACCGTTTCCTGTATCAAATTTAGCTACCATTTTTCCGATGGATGGAATTTCTAAAGTTTCAAGATATCCTACCTCCAACTTAGTCTGAGACCAATTCTTCTTGTCTACAATATAATCCAAGACATCTCCTACGATCGGTTTTCCGATAGCTTCAGATATTCCTTCCGTTCCTGGTGATGAATTTACCTCAAGTATAAATGGCTTGCCAGTTTTAGAGTCAATCATAATATCAACGCCACACCAGTTACAAGATACACTGTTTGCTGCTTCACAAGCTATTTTTTCAATCTCCTCATTAGTTTCATAAGCTGAAACCTCTCCACCTAAGGTATAATTAGTCCTAAAGTCTTTCTCTACTGCTTGCCTTTTCATTGCTCCTAGGACTGTGCAGTTTTCTACACCCGGGTTTAAAGGATCGAATTTTTTAACTATTACCTGAATCCTTACATCGAAATCAGAATCGATCTTTTCCTGCAAAAGTATTTCACCATCAGGATCAAGTTTTTGAATTGTTTGGTAGACTGACTTAAGAGATGCATAAGAGTCTACAATTGAAACTCCAATACCTTGTGAACCAGACAACAGCTTCATCACTACCGGAAATTCTCCCCCAACTTCTTCAAGAGCTCTATCCAATCCCTTTGTGCTATTAACTAAAGCATATTTTGGTGTTGGAAGCCCTTCCTCATCAAGGACTTTTGATGTGAGGTATTTACTTTCACATATTTCTATAGATTCCAAAGAATTAACACAGAAATATCTAGATGCTTCAAGATCTCTCATAATTTGCTTTGTGTAGGAGTTAGTAGTGACTCCTCCCCTTGGAACAATAGCTGTAGTCTCTGGTCTTATTAAGATCTCTTTAGCCTCTTCTCCGTCAGTGTACTTAACCACGTGTCCATTATAGACCTTCTCTAGTACCACATTATTGACGTTAACAACATTAAATGTTAAACCTCTTTTCTCACACTCCTCTGCGAAAGACTTAGCAGTTTTGCTGGGTTTTGATTCCCCACTAAGCATAAGAATATCTACGGATTCGTTATTCTCGGCTTCATTTAGAAAAGATTGAAAATTAAGTGCAGGGGAAATCCTTTGCATGTGTAAAATTTACTTTGATGTATATATCCTACTTGGTGACGCTTATTTCCCTCTTGGATCTGGCAAGAGCACTTCCGATTACGTGGTGCATATCGTAATATTTGTACTCAGCTAATCTTCCACCAAATATATACTTATCAGAAATTTGTTCAGCCAATTTCTTGTAGGCTGAATAAATGTTTTTATTCTTTTCGTCAGATACTGGATAAAACCTCTCTTTGCCTAATTTCCACTCGGAGGGAAACTCTTTGGTAATGACTGTCTTATCTGATTTTACCCAATCAAAATGCTTGTGTTCACATATCCTTGTCCAAGGTATATCGGCTTCAGTGTAGTTTATTAAAGCATTTCCCTGAAAGTCTTCAATATCTAAAATTTGTGAATTGAAGTCTAGACTTCGATATTCTAAGATACCCTCTGAATAATCAAAGAATTCGTCGATAGGACCGGTGAAAACTATTTTTTTGGCTTGAGATTCCCAATATTTTCTGTCCTCTAAGAAATCAACATTAAACTTTACCGGGACATCACCTTGGATATTCTCTATCATTTTGGTGTAACCACCAATAGGTATTCCTTGGTACTTATCGAAATAATAATTATCGTCGTATGTTAACCTTATCGGTAGTCTCCTTATGATGAAAGAAGGCAATTCTTTAGGGTCTCTTCCCCATTGCTTAGTAGTGTATCCCCTTACAAACTTTTCGTAAATCTCTTCTCCAACCTCATTAAGAACCCACTCTTCGAGGTTTGAGGGTTTCTTAATTTTTATCCTAACCTCGTCTAATTTTTTCTTTGCCTCTTCGGGAGTATTAACACCAAAAAGCTGATATAATGTCATGAGGTTAATCGGGAATGAAAATATTTTTTCCCCGTACTTAACTTTGGGTCTATTCACATAATTATTAAACTTAGCAAATCTGTTTACATAGTTCCAAATGCCATCATCAGATGTGTGGAATATATGGGGTCCATATTTATGAACCTCTATACCATGCACATTTTCGGTATAGCAATTTCCACCGCTATGATTCCTCCTCTCGAGGATAAGGCAACTCTTACCGGACTCTGTAAGTTGTTGTGCAAATACACTACCAAAAAGACCGGAGCCAACTACGATATAGTCATAAGTATCATTCATTATTAAATTTCAAAGGTCGTTTTATTTTTCATCCATTCAACTAAACTATCCAGATCTTTTCCGGGTTTAAATCCATGGTAGAATAAAATCCGACTACTATCATCACAGGTCTCGTACAAACGAGTATCTAAATTATCCAACGAATATTCTCTGAACTTATCTATAACAACGTTTTCTTCTGTCTCTATATTTAAAAAAGAATCAAAAGATGTGGTATTAAAAAATACAAGGTCAAAAAAATCTGTACAGCCTCCTTTCCAGAGGGTAATATTATAAGCGGTCTCCTCTCTAAAAGGGAAATATATCTCTTTTTTCTTAAGAAGATACGGATTAAGTAGGATCGATTTCCACTCCTCCAGGAAATCTAGACAATTGTCGTTATATGAAATCATGCTGGCCCATAAATATTTACAAGATCTTTCAGCAATACCGAAATATTCCATGAGCTTAGTTTCATCATAAACAATAGTCTCCTCACCAAAAGATTTCCATATCCAAACGTGGTCTTGTGGTCCCGAGGATGATATTGGTAATTCAGAGCTTTCGTTGATCAACTTCTCTGGATCAAACCTCTTACTTAATATGATATCACAATCCATATAGAGGATATGACTGTCATAATTTAGCCCATCGATGAGAATATCTGGTTTATAGTAAGTAAGGTCCGGTTTTTCCGGATCTAATTCATATCTGATCTTGGTGAAATTTGGATATTCTAGAGTAGAATCAAAACCAACTGTGTAGTATAGGACATGAACATCCCCAACACTAGCATATTTTCTGGAAACCATAAAAGCATTAACCATGCTTTCGTACACAGAATCAGAATAAACCAAAATCCTCATTACTCGTTTATCTACATCCTTGTTACAACCTCACTGAAAAGATGTTCTACCTCCATTGCAGCGTGCAATTTTTGGAGTTCAGAACATTTTTGGAAATCCTCCTCCAATTCAAAAAAATCTAGCAGCTCTTTCACCCTTTCACATTTAAATAAGGTTGAAAAATATTTATCCGTAATGAAATCTTTACGGTACTTCATAATCATGGAGTAATTATCATACATGAAATTTCTATATTCCTCAAACCCGTCATCAAACAGGTATTCTAAAAATGGGTCTGCCATTACTTATCCTGATTTCTAAGTCTAAGCCAGTTCTTGATGCTCAATATAGCGGTAGTCAAAATAACCATGCCACCAATAAAGAACAGTCCGTCAAACTCGTCGTATCCGGATTGCAAAATTGTTAACTGCACCAGCCCAAACATATAACCAAACCACATTATCACCCAAACTAAGTCGGGTACCCTTTTTGTCCTTTTGGTTATTTTTTCAACTTTCTCATCATGTACTACTCTACTTAGAGCATCTTGCAGATCCTTTCCATATGCAGGAACATTTTCTGTCGTTCCATCCTCATTTAATACAGTGACTTCATACTTAAGCCATTCAGGAAAGGATTCAGATTCCTTTCTATATTCAACTCTAATTGCTTTCTTTCTCATTTTGGTTATAGGTTTTTTCTATTGATTTAAGGTACTCCATAGAACTGACTGGACCTAAGATCGCATCAGGGGAGTACAGATAAATGTGTAGGAACATTCTATCATCATTATATCTCTCTCTTATTAATTTTAGGGAGGAGATGTCAGGTAAAAATCTTTTATTAAATCCCATTTAAAATAAAGTGTTAATCATGAACAGATTAGGTGATATAGGAGTGTGACCCATTACCTCTATGAATCTGTTAATTGGATCCAGAATAGTCTTTGTAAACTGCTGATCAAAATCTATCGGGGGAGCAAATTCATATGGAAAAGTTCCTTGAGAATACGCAAACACATTGTTATCCCCGGGGTTCTTAACCTTAACAAAATAGAATCTTACCTTTTCTCCACCCCCGATCAAAGGATATTTGTCCTTGTATTTTGTTGAATTTAATAAGTAATTGTGGTAAGCTGAAGCTCTCACGTGGATGGGACATCCCTTTGCTACCTCTAATGCTGTTGTATCATTAAGAACGAACTTCTCATAATTATTGAGATTTACAGCAACAGCTATATTCTCAGGCTCTTGAGCTTTAAAATCTGTTTTAATGGATTTTAGCTCCCTGACAAACTCTCTTAGTTCAAACGACCTACCGCGTTCAAAAATAAACTTAGTTAGGTAGATCAGCTTTTCTCTTACAAAGGAAGGAGTGCCACCCTTAACCATCTCAACTCCGGTAGTCTTAATTGATGTTAGTGGGTCTGAGTGAACCCCATCGGAGTAAACAATATTTGTTACATACTTTTTTTTACCAAGGAAAATTCCATTGATGGATAGAGTTTCCATCTCAAAATCTTGGTAATTATCAGTACCCCATTTTTCTGCATAGATATCAAAACATTTCTTAAGATACCCAACAAGCCTGTTTTCGTTTATAGACAGGATAAGATCTTTATCCGTTCCTTTCCAACCATCGCAAGATGAAACAACCTCCTGGAAGGTAACGTAGTTAGAATCAGTATCTCCATACACAACCATTGGTTTGCGAATCCTCTTAACATTCGTAAGACCAAGTTTTTCGTGCAGCTCTTTATCTTTATGCCAAAACTCGTGGAAGTACTTGTGAAGTATCTTCTCGGAGTGCTTGATCAAGTCTTGTCCTTGCAGTGTCACAGCTTCAGCAACCTCAGGATTGAAACAAACAAACCAGCTGTTACCAATCGCTCCGTAGATTGAGTTCATGGTAAGTTTAACTGCTTGCTCCTCGTTCTTCAGCTCATTCTTTAATGCAGTGAGCTTTTCAATTTTTTCCCTTAGCGCTGGTACTTCAGACATGCTATTATTTTTCTATGATTCCAACTGCTGTTGATGTTTCTGTTTGTTCAGAGAAAAACACTATACGATTTTCGTGAACGTAGCATTCAGAGGATTCAGCATCAACGTAGTTTAAGTGGGATTTATAAATGGAAGATTCTAGAGGATCTTCAACCTCTATTTCAGAGGTTCCAATATTTAGCTTATAATCAAAGGAGTCACCAGTAATCTTTACTTGCTCTTTGTTTACCCTATATACAAGAAGTTCTTCCGAGTTGGACTCTAAACCACAAAGAGACATTACAGATGAAAAATCTGAATTATAGATTTTGAATTTAGACATGGCATCTTCCTTTGAATGAACCATTCCTAAGATAGTGTCTTCAACATATGAAAGGAGGGAAAGATCAGCACATCTAATCTTGATCTTCAAAGACGGGGATACCACTTGCATTTCAGAGGCAACACATTCTCCATCAACTTCAGAGATTGTTAGATCCAGGTGTATATCCTCTTCTGGACGGAAGTGCTTAAAGCAATCCATTAAACGTGTAACATCAATCAATCCAATCTTAACTCGATCACACCCAAGATCATCAAACCCAGGTACCTCTTCGAACACCTGGTTGATATCAACGGATGAGTATTTCATAACAGCCTTATCTGGCGTGTGTACTTTACAAAACAATTTTTCAGCGTTCAATTCCAAAAGAACACTTTTATCAACGACCTTAAGCTTCTTTAGAAAAGCAATCAGATTGCTTGTGCTTGTTACCCTAATCTTCATTTCTTGTGATTTAACTTTAATCTTCTATAGTACCTACAGGAATTAATTTCGTCTCTACACAAAAAATCCCGACTATTGCCGGGATTTAAATTTGATTGTGGTGATGTCTATTGCATACCGGTAGATCTAATAGTGTCGATAATAACTCTCTTATCTACAGGATTGAGTGTTTCTGCCCATTTTCTCACAGATTGAACATCAGTTGGTATTGATGCATAGCTATTAGTAGACGAGCTTTCCTTTCCTTTATCACCAGATTCTTCCTTTGGAGATTCTTTAGCTGCAGTAGCATCAAAAGCCTTTTTAGAAAAATCCTCTATATTCTTTACAATCGTGTCGAATTCTTTCTTTGATTGTGCTGGAAGATCCTTAGTTTCAACGTCGTCGATCTTGCCTTCAACTTCCTCTTTTCTTGCTACACCAAAGTCTATCTTAGATCCCTTAATTTTTGAGTTCAGATCGTTTGCGATTTCAATTATAAGATCGTTGCTAAGATTTACTTTCTCATTATTAAACATTTCAGAAAAAGTCTTACCTAACATATCGTAGAATAATCTCATTTGGTTAGCAATTTCACTTTTATAAGATGCATATGGACTTCCATCGGAAAGAGTTTCACCAAGACCTTTCATAATCTCATCATAAGTAGTATCCTTCCCTAGAATTGTGAACTTCTCTATTAAACCTCTCTCAATAGCACTGAACTCTTGCCATACCTGAGGCCAAGCTTCCTTCCAAAAAGATCCTGCATTTGATTTCTTATTTTCTATAATATCCTTACCGTCAAATTCTACAGTTGGGATTATATAGCTAATAAGCGTTGGGAAAATTTTCTTAGATATTCTATTAAATGCTGCATTAAATATAGCTCTATCAGAAGACTTCTCAATATTATTGGCGGAAACTTCTTTTACATTCTCCAACCAAGCATCGACCACTCTTGTAGCAACATCATAGGGCTTGATAGATTCACCGTTTATATCGATCTCCTTGTCTAGAGGTAAACCGGATCCACCCCAATTTATTTTCAGATCCTCGTTTAGTGAGAGGTAGTATCTCTTAGAAAAACTTTGTATGTTATCCATACCTAAGATTTTTCATTTATATATCCTCAGAATCCTCGCCTTCCTCAAGATCAAACACCTCTATCTCTGGATCAACAGAAATGCTCTTGGCGGCTACGGCTTTAGGTATAAGAGATGCTGGTTTAGTTTTCTTGAGTTCTCCAGTAATCTTCTTAACCACAGCCCTTTGTTTAGTGATAGCTTTTTTGGTCTCTCTGATCTTGGATTTGATCCCTTTGATTAAATCCTCGGTCTCTTTAATATGGTCTGATGATAGCTTTACTATTTGAATCTGGGAAAGCTTTTGTGATATCCACTTTACAAACTTGTTGAGAAATTCGACAATTTCACTATTCTGTCTCTTCTTTTGGCTCATGAATATCAAGAACTTTAGCTTAGCCTCCAAAAAATCGAGATCCATATTCAGATCAACCTCATCCTTCATAAGTCTTTTCAGCCTCACATTCTCTAAATGGACCCGGAAAGAATCTAAATATGATTTGACAGAATCAAACTGAGCAACAGCTCCATCTTTGATAAACACAACGTTTTCCCTTACTACTATTTTTGTTTGCTTCTTGATAACCTCAACAGCTTGTTTAAATTCTGCTGGCGATACTTTCTTTAAAGAAATACCAACATCACATTTACTCTGAGAATTGTTCTGCATGTAGTATTCATACCCGTAATAATCGAGCTTGAATAGAAGCTTCTTCATGAAAGAGTCATACCTCATAATAGGAGGCAGATCAAATATCCTTATGGTCTTTTTTCTTTCATTGACTTCAAAACCACTCTCAAGTATCCAAGAATCGTCTGAATCAAGTTTATATATTTTTCCACTGAAGTCCTTAAAGTATGGTTTCAGAAGTTTGTTTTTACCTTCCAGATATTCCACAATATCTTCCATCTTTCTTGGCAGAATATTGCTTCTATATCCAACAGCAATACCAACTATATGTGTAAGCAACCCAACCGGAATTTCTAGATGGAGCCAGTCGTGTCCACCCTCCTCATTTTTTTCGTTTAGGTCCTTATGTTTCTCAACAATGTCCTTGACATTTCTGTTTATTTTAACAGCAGTATATCTTGGGGCTGACGGGTTAGGATTAACTGGGGATCCAAAAAATCCATCTCCCTCAAGTATTTCAAACGAACACCCAAAAGGTCTAGCAAGTTTTGAAATAGCACCAGCAAGGGAAGAATCCCCATGGTGATATAGTCCGGTTCTAATCACCTCACCCACAAGCCCAATGGTTTTATTAAATGAGTTTGGACTATTCTCTATAATTATTCTCTGTACTGGGGTTAAGGAATCATAGAAATTAGGAATTCCCCTTGATTGCAAAACATACAGAGCATAATCTCTGTACTTTTGATTTATTTGATCCGCGATCGATAATGTACTAACAGCCACCAATTATTTCTTTTAACGGTAGTTGTATAAATCTTAAAAGGATTTGTTTCTAATTAAGAAAGCTTTGATCCAACATCATCCATTTGGATAAGGGCAACATCTATTTTTCTTTGTCTTGCTGATTTTAGCTTACCAAGAACCCTATTCAGATCCGATGCTTTGGCAAAAACCAAACATCCAGCAGACCAAGTATTTACATTTTTAGAAGTTCCTCTAGATCTGGCTCTGTGAATGTTTATGCTGAATTTACCACTTTGTGAATTACCAGGGGAGAATGTTTTGAAAGTTGCATCTTTGGGATTAGCAACAGGTACATATCTATCAACGTTTACTTTACCGTCCTGTACAAAGGCACTATAACCTCTATGAGTACCTATTTTATAGTCATATACTCCGGGTTGAACAATAGCAAGCCCTTTGGGGTTAATGGTATCTTTTAGACCTGTTGAAAGGTACCAGTTTCTAAAAGGCCTTACCATAAACATAGGCCCAGGAACAGTAGTTGCCTCGTATGTCCACACCTTCTTTTCGTCCTCTGGAGACATTAATATAATAAGATCAATGAAGTGATTTCCTGATTTTTTCTTCTCCGAAAGGTAGTTTCTTAGAGCAACCAAGTTGTATTTGCTCTTGTCCATCTCTCTCCAATAATTTTGGCTCTCAAGAGCTGATTTAAGGGAATCCCAAGTAATCTTGTTCTTATTTCTAAATTTATATGAAGAGCTTCTAGGTAATAAAGATGCATCAGGCTCAAGCACCGCATTAACGTCATCCTCTGCCGCTCTTATTGCATCACCAACTTCCTCGACTTCTCTCCGGACATTAGGATTCTTGTTTAAAACATTTATTAGTTCATTATGTGGTGCTGGTGCATCAGTTGGGGTTCCAAGGTTACTGGAGTTCAGCAACCATTGTTCAAGGGATGATCCAACCTTAGTTGCCATAAGTAAATCAAGGCCCGTCATTTTTTTAGGATCCATGAAAGAATCAAAATCTACCGGCTCTTGTGTAGGCGGTGCAGTATTGGAAGCAGGTTTATTGGTTGTTATAGAAACATGAGATTCAGGATCTTTTAAGATATCCATCAGTTTGTTTCTAGTTACTCCTGCAGTCCTACCTAAAAGGGATGAGCTCTCGTAAATGGAATCTTCCCTTTCGTTTATAAATTCTTCAAATCCCTTTAAATTCTTTCCCATTCAAGCGAGGATATTTATACTATTTATCCCATCTAACGGGAATTTCTTTCAAAGGAAAAGAAAAACACTACTAAGCTATTTAAAAGAACGCTAATTCCACTTATTAAAAATCCTATTGCTAGAATATTAAGTGCGTTTACAAATATCGAGTCCCTATATGCCCAGTTAATCATGAAAGAAAGAGGGTTGTAAATAGTTCCAGAGATGGACAGAAATCCAAGTATAATACCAACCCAAAATCCACTACATTGAATACATGAAAACAACTTATGTAAAGTTGGTGCTTTTACCAATAGGTAAATTCTCAATGGGTCAAATATAGTTCCATTAACAAGGATGGAAGTTATTGACCACCCGATTAGAAGATAAATTAGCTCTTTCATATTAAAATTTTTCTTGGTAAGATTCTATAAATTCTTGTTGATCTGGGGTTAGGTTCTTTGGCACTTTAATTCCCATCTTAACTAGTATATCACCACGATAACTTGAGTTAAATTCAGGAACCCCCTTACCAGCCAATCTGAATATTTTTCCGGGAGGAGTACCACCAGGAATTGTTATTTTATATTCACCACTAGATACAAGATTCGGGATGTGTACTTCCTTACCTAAGCAAGCCTCAGGAAAAGTAAGATCAACATCACAGATGAGATTATATCCATCCCTTCGATAGAAATCGTGTTTCTTATCATAAACACTTACAATTAAATCCCCCGGGTCAGATGGTGATTTTGCATGGTCTCCCTTTTCAGGAACTCTAAATGTAATACCAGTAACAGAACCCTTGGGTATTTTGATTTCTATTCGGTCAGACTTTCTAACTACACCAGATCCGCCACAGGAATTACAGGATGATTTTGGTAATTTGCCAATACCTTCACAAGCATAACAGGTTTCATCCATAGCCATCTGTCCGAAGTTAGTATTTACTACCCTTCTCTTAACACCCATACCAGCACAAACATGACACGTATCAAGGTCACCATCCTTTGCTCCAGTTCCTTTACATTCGGAACATTGCATATTCCTGAACAGGTTTGCATTTTTTGTAGATCCACTAAGTACCTCCTCTAAAGTAATCTCAACCCTGGCATTGATATTCTTGCCTTTCTTGATTACCTCACTCTCATAAAAGTTACTGTTGTGAAATCCACCACCGAATGGATTGAACCCACCACCAAAGGAGCCACCAAATGGATTTGGATTGTCGTACTCCGATTTCTTCTTTGGATTACTTAAAGTCTCGTATGCTTCAGCAATCTCCTTAAATTTTTTCTCTGATTCTGGATCCCCACCGGATTTATCCGGGTGATACTTTAAAGCTAGTTTTCGATATGCTTTCTTAATCTCATCCGCTGAGGAGTTCCGATTAACTCCCAGTATTTTATAATAGTCCGGCTTCATTTAACATCCTTTAGAAAGAGGATTTAAGCCATTCCCTGATTACCACTTCTTTTCCTCTATCAATCTGAGGAACCTTATTCCATTTAGATTTTAGGGATTTTTTTAACCCAACGATTTCACCACAGATCTCATAATTCTCTTCAGCTTCCCAATATGAAACCATTCTAAAACAAAAATCATCTATCCTTTCCTCAGAATCGAAAATATAGACGAAGTCTTCCGATTGTAATCTTAAAGCATTGAGAAAAAGATCCTGTACTGCTCTTTCGACGTGGCATTTCAAAATGGCATATTGAGGATGTTCGTCAAAGGACGAACTCCAGTCAGAAAAATGATAATTGCCAGATCCTATATCCATCGTTTTATTTAGTGTCTAAAAATTTATATATCTGTATATAAATTTTTTGGTCAACCAAATCCCGAAAATCAACTTTAAGTTTTTCCAAAACTGTACTTACTCTTTCATTACCAAAGTGTGAAAATAGGACTTGTTTTTTAATTTCCGCCTCCATCTCGTCATCTCTTTTATATTTAACATTGGAATCTTTAAGATCCAGGATGGATTTTTCAAATTCTTGGAATCGTTGTAGATCTTCTTTACTTAATTGTTCAGGCATAGGATTTGTTCGATGTTTTGGTGGTAATCTAAAAGGGCTTTGTCTTTCTTTTTTACCTCAAGTTCTATATCGAAGTCAAATCCATATGTTTCGATTTTTTCGTGGATCCAATCTGAATGTGCAAGATCCTTTGCACTGGCATCTTCAAAGAGAGCCCTGGATTCTGAAAAGTGTGTCAGTGGTGTTATTCCAGAAGGCCAAGTGTCTAAGCACACTTTAAGGGATTCAGCCTCAGTTAATCCCTCTGGAGGATTACATATGTTATGTAGATAATCAAAAGTAATTGGCACTCCAATCACATCATAAACCATCCTCTTCAGATCTACCGAAGTGTATTGAGATTTTTTGTCATCCACTTCAACGACAAGTCTTTTCTTGACAGAATCCTCAAGTGAATGAAAATTCTCACAAAATCTTGCTGCTGCTTCTTCCTTGGTTGGTTGTGCTGTGTTAACGTGGATGTTTATTGGATAGTAATGGGTTTGTGGTAGTCCCATGAGATCCATTATCTCAGCATGCTGTCTTAATTCTTTGCTTGCATTCTGAACCACATCTTCCCTAAGTGATGCAAGAACAGAGTATGGAGACGGATGGAAAGTTAGCCTTTGGTTATTTTTAATTGCTATATGGCCTGCCTCCTTTAAGTGAAATGCAATCTGTTTAAAGTCTGGAAGTTCAACAATTTCATATTCTGAGCACCAGGGGAACATATCAGAGCTCATCCTATACATGGTGATGTTATTATCTACGTTCCATTGTATAATCTTCTTTAGGTCTTTTACATTTTGGAGAGCAAGTTCGGAAACATATTCTAAACCTCTGTCAAGGAATGTTCTTTTTACCATTGACCTATTAGTTGTAACCCTATCTTTCTTACTAACACCCTCACTAAGTGATAGATTTATACAACAGTATCCGAATTTTCTTGGCATGTGGTAAAATTAAGTCAATGTTGTGCTTTGAAAAAATAAATCAGGATAAAGTTGATAACCAAACTTTCCTAGCATCCGAAGATTTACCAAAAGCCATCTCTAGCATTGCACTAGATTTTCTATCCTTAACTATCTTGGTTATTCTCTTGTTCTTCATTACATGATCCCAATCCTCCAGAGACAAAGACCCAAGACCTTTAAGATACCTTACATTAGAAATTCTTTTCCCCTGCCCCTTATCCTTAAACTCCTCCAAAGAGTAGTAGTACGTTTTAGTTCTATCCCCAACGGAAACCAAAGGTGTTTCTAGAAAGCTAAGTTTCTTGTTTTCCACTATCCATGGGAACCACTTAAAGAAAAGATTGATAAGTAATGAAGTGATGTGAGCACCATCTGGATCCTGATCAGTAGCAATAACTATGTTATCATAAGGACATTTTAAATCCGGTTTTTCTGGGTCAAGATTTAATATCTGCATAAGTTCAAGGATTTCCTTATTATCGGCTAAATCAGAAAGGCTCCTTGCATTCTTTATTTTTCCCTTAAGAGCATAGACACCATCTCTGGAAGGATTTCTTTTTTGTAGAATTGAACCCATGGCACTTAGGCCCTCAACTATAAAAAGGTTTTCTGCATTTCTAGATGTTGGTGGGAAATACTTGTGGGAGAATTTGACCCTCACGTTTTTCTTCTCCTTCCTTATCTTCTTTAAGTTAGCATCACGCTTTCTTGCTTCAACCTCTTTTTTGATCTTTTTAAATAGAGGGGTGGTGTAAAACTTTTTAAGGGACCCCGAGAATGCATTGAGAATTATTTGTTCGACATCTTCTCTCCTCGTAACAAATTTGGTTTTATTCTGGTCCCCAAACTTAACCAAAGCTGGGGGTAAGTTTAATATTAAGCAAAAGTCGTAAAAGTGGTGTGCTAGTGAATCATCCAGGGTATCATTTATCTGGTCCATGATGATCTTCTGGTGTATCCCTGTACAAATTGCAGAGTTCATAAAAGAGAAAGATCCAGACCCTTCCGAGTTTTCCCAGATAAGAAGTTCTCCAATTTTGGTCTTGTAGGAAATTTGTTTAAATATTGAAGTGTTCACTGGAATTTCTTTTCCATCCCAAATGAACTTAATTTTAATACCCCTAGTATTAGGCTCAGTTTCTAGCACTCTCTTTTTTAGCAAAAGTTGTGAGAGGAGTATGTCCTTATTCCACTTGCAATTATCGAAGATGTTAGAAAGTGGTGTGAAACTTACCGAGGTGCCAAGTTTTTTTCTGCCCCTCTTTAGAACTTTAGCCTTTGCAGGTTTAAATTTATTCCACTCTTGGTAATAATACTCTTTGGGGCTTGTTGTCTCAATAGAAAAGAAGCTAGACATAGCATTAACAAGGCTCACACCCATGCCGTTTGTACCAATAAGCGTCTCTTCAACATTATCGTTGTCAAAGTTTGATCCTGCTCTGAGCATAGAAACTGCTGTGGCAATGTTACTAAGTCCACTTTTCTTGTTAATTGTGGACCCGTTTACGAAACCCTCCCCAGAATCTGTTATCTTTATGTTGTTTGTTTTAGAGTCAACCTCAACAGTAATAGAATCCATAGATTTCTTCATCCTCTTCGCTTCGTCAACAGAGTTTGAAAATACCTCATCAAAAAGTTTGTACATACCTACTGAAATCTGGTATGTTGAGCTAAGGATCTTATCACGCTTAACTATTGGTAACTGCTCTTCGCTTAGCTTAACAGATCCAACATATATGGTTGGCCTTTTAAGAATGTGTTCAAAATCTGAGAGTACCTGTATGCTTTTAGTTGCCATAAAAAGAATATGATTTGAGTTTATATGGAACTTCCAAAATATAATTTCACAAAAAAAGCGGGATGTACCCGCTTTAAGATTTTTCTGTTAATTGTTTATTCGCCTGCCGGCTCGTAATAAATTTCTTCTACCTTAATTGGGAGAATTTTAGCTTCATAGCCTTTGTCCTTCAAGGAAACTGGGATTCCAATAACATAATCCTTTCCTTCAATGTTTTCAACACGGTCTACAAGAAACTCTGAATCAAAGAATATCGTTCTTTTATCACCAAATCTATTTAGGTCGAAATCAAACTCATCAGCATCAGTATCCTTTTCGATCTCCTTTCCTATGGTTGATTTATACTGTCTGGCAAGTCTTTCCCTTTCCTTAGCTATGATATCTTTAACATAATCAGGAGCTCCTTTACCTTGTGTTGGAACTTCCGCAATGACAGTAATGCTTTCAACCTGGCCAGCATCCTTTTGTGCTAACATATCCCTCAATTGTGGAATAACTTCAGAATATTTAAGCTCCTTCTCTGGTCTTACATTCACATTCTTTCTGAATTTAGACTCGTCGTAAACTGGTGTTACCCCCTCATATAGGGATTTGCTAAATTCTTCATATAATTTTAGATTGTTCATTTCCAAAAATTTGTTTCTTTATATATCGCCTGATTCCGGATGTTTAGTAATCTTTACCTCCAAATTATTTGTTCCTTTTATCAAACGATGCCACACCTTAGCCTTTATAAAAAACGTCCCATGACACCTTTGAGGAAGTTCATTGTCTATCTGGATTTTCCAGTCATTTTCATTTAGGAATTCAACATTACGATCCTCCCAATCTTGATGCCATTTCAGCTCATCGTCGGGTACATCGTGTCTAAAAACCCTTAGGAATTGGTTCTTACCTAAGCGAGCTTCAGAATATGGATTTACCACGGATTATTGGATTTAAGACCCAGGAGTTTGTGGTATCTGTGGACATTGCAAGACCAGTATCTCGGTTTCCATTTAGGTCCAGGATCTGTACATCTGTGTCTTGCTCTAAACGATTTAGAAGCCTTTGGATCATCGTTCTTTATTCTTTGGCCTGGTTGTCCAAACCTAACCTTGACAACCTTACCCTCGCCGTTTTTTGTATAAACAGCAAACTTCCTTGTCTCACCAGGAGTTCTAAAAGGCTTGTTGATTTTTACCTTTCTACCTTGGTATTTTTCCTCGTTAATTTCGAACGGGACGTCAAGTAAAACTTCTTCTCCCCGATATTTAGCTTTTTGTCCAGCTTCTGTACTAATAAGGAAAATGTCATCAAGGTCAAGATCTATCTGCTCATTAATCCAAAGGTTTCTAGATTCATTTATTAAATCCAGCCAAGAATCAGATTCTATTCTATAAACACTCTCCATTAGGGAAAGGCCCTCTTCTATATGATACCTTAGGGATTCGCTAATATTTTCAGATGTGAATGATGTAAAGCTTCTTAATTTCATATCTTATATATCGGTTTGGTATCCAACGATAGAAGCTTTTTTGGTAGGGTGTTTAATACCTTTTATTATTGATTTGCAGATTCCTTTTGTTTAATCATTTCAGCTTTTTGTACAGCGGATTTCCTGAAGTAGTCTAAATTTTTTAAAATCCTGTCCTTTTCTTGGTTTGGCAGTGACGGGAAAAAGTCCATTTTTACTACCGCTTCAGTCTTTTCAAAAGCTACTTCCGGATTCCCAGTATGAAAAGCTGCAAGTGAGTATTCATCTAAAAGTCTCCATTGCCATATATCGGGCTCAACAAAAAGTATATCAGAGGTCCCCGGGTTCTTCACTGCCATATTACCGTATGTGAATGACATCACCCACCTTCCACGCTCTCTTAACTTTCTCATTGCATGGAAAACAGCCTCTAACCTCTCCGGTCTATATTCCCAAGCTCTAGAATATGCTTGGATAACCTCATCCGGATGTCTCCCCAGCTGCTCTTTAATTTTACCAATCATGTACATTGAATAGTATACCTCTTCTTCCCATCCACCGGCTTCAATTCTTCTTTCATAAGCGTCAATGGCTTTTAACTTTTGTCCGGAGTCACGGTAGCTTTGTGCAAGATAGAACATGTACCTTGCGTTATCTGGTTCATCTTCCAATGCTTTCTCAAGAATCTCTGCATCATTAGAGTATTTTTCTTCAAGTGAATTTGCTCTTTTTAAAGGACTAATATCAGCATCCACATGACATCTATCTGAGGGGATTTGATATTGAACCAGTTGCTCTTTTCCGGGAAGATCTAAATACTCGTGAAGAACCCCCTTATAAACCCAGTCCTGATCAGATCTCACAATCTGAGCACGGTGGTACTGAAGGTTATTTAACTTATAAAGAATTTGGTAGCAATCCACATCTTTAGTAAGTCCGTGAAATGGATTAATCGAGCTATCTGTTGCTTGAAAGGTATCATCAGCATCTATGATCCATCGATAGTCACACTTACCCTTTGCTAATTCCAAGCTCTCTGTGCGGTTTACTTCAAAGTTTACCCAGGGTCTTTCGTGTAATTCGCCCTCGATTCCGAGCTCTTCCATTGTGGAATTGATTTCATCTATTGTATTATCAGAAGAACCTGTATCAACTATAACATAATATGAAATATAAGGAGCAACCTGGGTTAAGCACTTTCTAATAGTATCACCTTCGTCCTTGACAATCATTACCAAACACATACTAATGCCTTGCAATGAGGTATCTACTGGTTTATTTTCCAAAGTAGGATTGGGTACTGCTTTTAGTTTAGGTGTTTTCTTTTTACTAGAAAGCTTGTTGGATTTTTTCCTCTTAGTTTTAGGTGCCATAGAAACTTTTATAATGTAGTTTCTATTTATACTAGATAAACTAGAAAAATTTCACCTTATCCCCGGGCTAGAGAGGTTATTCTTTCTAGAATTAGCTCGTCGTTTAATGTTAACGAAAAATCACCAACAGCCTTTATGTTCTTCCCACTTTTTCTAGCAACTAGGTCTATGGTTACATAACCAGTTTCATCATCAGGAAATTCCATAGCTTTTTTTGTCTCTTTGTCACAAATTGGATCAAACGAATTTCTGCTCATTCCAGAACCATTCCAATAAACTAAGGTAAGGTTGTCAAGCTTTCCGTCTAGCACCTTCACTACCTGATTCTCCCTTAGACATTCTATCTTTAGCGTAGATCCCTTCTTTTTAAATCTTGTAGAGAAGGTTATTAAGAAATATCCCCTTCCGTGTAGTAATCCAGGAATTGTGTTATTCTTAGCAGAAAATAGGGGAAGAGAACCCTGGAATCTGTGTCTTTTAAATCTGACTCCCAACTCCATTAATGATTTCTCCATTACTGATATAAGCTTATCAACATCAGTATTTGGCAGATCAAATACAATATGTGGTTGTTTACCACCTATAATTTTAGGGGACTTTATATTAATATCAGAGAAGTACTTCAAGTAATTTAAAAGAACTTCCCAAATGGTATCTAACTGTTCCCTTTCAGACAGGTCTACCTTTTTCCTGTGATCCAATTCAGATTGTAGCTTTGAAAGAAAATCTTCAACTACTTTTTCGTTGTGGTGGGTACTCATTTTAATTCTTAATTCTTTTCCAGGAGTAATCTGTATCTAACTTAAAGTGCCCGTAGCATGGGAACTTATTTCCCCACTCTTTGGGTGAGACCAAACTAGCAAAAGTTTCTCCCTTCTTATTTTCATAGAGATATATCTCAGTTCCGATATGAGCCTCAAAGGACATAGAACAATTCCATACAAGTTCATTATCCTCAAACTCTCTCAATAGATCAGAGATTTGTTCTTTTATCTCCTCAGCTCTTTTACCAAATTTATGATTGGAATGGATGGCAGCTCTTTGTTTAAAAAGAGCTAGACCAGAAACATCTATTTTTGGAGACGATACAGAAGTAGCATAAGGTTTTAGGAAAGCATCATACTTTTCAGTACTTTCATCATAAACAATGCTATCAGGAAGCTTTTTCTTTCTTTCCTCCATCTTTAGGCTTATAAGGCAAACCAACTTTTTTTACTAACTGCTTATATACGGTTTCAATTTTCTTAGATGCGTTTACTTCAACGAGCTTTCTGCTTTTCTTGTATTTCTTTACCAAAGGAAGCGTTTTTTTCCTATAGTCCATAAACCTTTTGGAAATGATCTCTTCGTCCTGGTCGTCTTTTCTGCCGCTATCCTTGGATCTTTTTATGATCCTCTCCTTTGACTTAGACTCGTCAACGTCCAAGTAAATAACATGATTTAAACCCAATCCCATTTTTCCCAAAAGAGAATCAAGAAGCTTAGCTTGTTTTAAATTTCTTGGAAACCCGTCTATAACAATACCCTTTTCTAAGTCAACATTACTTAATGCTTTTCTTAACATCCTAGCCATTATGCGATCGGGTATGAAATCTCCTCCCTCTACTATTTTCTTAAGTTCTTTGTCATCAGAATTCCTGATAAGGGCTCCAGTAGAAATGTGGCTAAAATCATTGCGGTCAACAAGTCTTTTAGATATGGTTCCTTTGCCCGATCCAGGTGGACCCAGAATCACAAGGATTTCCCCTTGCTTATCTGGTATTTCCCTTTCGTTTATAAAATTTTCGAAGCTTTCAACTCTTTCCATTTTAATTGTTGATTTTTTTAAGATCCACAAGACAAGCAGTCATCAGGATTATCCAAGCTACATGATAAATCATCCATAGTTTGATCGGCTAATGCTTTTAATTCCTCGCTAGCTTGCTTGACTGGTTGCTCGACTACTTTAGGTTGTATCAATTGGACTTGTTCTGGTTTTTCCTTATACTTGCTTGTATCTATACCAAGACCGGAAAGAGCATCTACTGCAGCTTTAGTCCTTAAGTAATACATACCAGTTTTAAGACCCATCTTCCAAGAATGGAAGTGAGCAGCAGTTAGCTTGGCAGCATTTACACCTTCAATAAATAAATTGAGAGACTGAGATTGACAAATAAACTTACCCCTATCTGCAGACATCTCAATTAAATCCTTCTGCTTGATCTCCCAAACAGTTTTGTAAATCTCCTTAATATCATCAGGTATGTTTGGTATATTTTGGATTGATCCTTTATGGATAATAATCATGTTCTTCATGTCCTCATCCCAAAGTTCTAGGGAGATAAGATCTTTCACAAGATGCTTATTAATAATGACAAACTCACCGCTTAGAGTTCTCCTAGTATAGATGTTGGAAGTAAACGGTTCAAACGCCTCGTTGTTGCCCATTATCTGTGCGGTAGATGCGGTAGGCATAGGAGCTAAAAGCAACGAGTTTCTAACACCATGCTTCATTACTTCTTTTCTTAGCTTTTTCCAATCCCATCTTCCAGAAAGATCCTCGTCATTAACCTGCCATAGATTAAACTGGAATTTACCTTCACTTAAAGGAGATCCCTCAAATGTTTCATAAGCACCAAATTTCTTAGCAAGATCCTTAGATGCAGTCATAGCTGCAAAATAGATAGTTTCAAATATTTCAGAATTTGTTTTCCTAGCCTCCTCCGAAGTAAAAGGAATCCCCATAGATGCAAAAAGATCAGCAAGACCCTGGATACCTATACCAATGGGTCTGTGCCTCATGTTGGATCTCTTTGTTTCTGGTGTAGGGTAGAAGTTAACGTCTATCACTTTATTCAAATTGATAGCTGTTTGGTAAGATACATCGTAAAGATAGTCATGGTCAACATCACATTTACCCCTCATGATCTTATTGGTCCTTGCGTCAGTTGATTTCAGGAACTTATTTACAGGGATTGAAGCAAGGTTACAAACTGCTTGTTCATCCTTATCTGTATATTCTATAATCTCACAACAAAGATTAGATGATTTAATAGTACCTAAATTTTGCTGGTTTGATTTTCTATTAGCAGAATCTTTGTAAAGAATGTAAGGTGTTCCAGTTTCAATTTGGGATTCTATAATCTTTCCCCAAAGTTCTCTAGCTTTAATTGTTTTCCTGGCCTTACCAGCTTTTTCCGCTGCAATATATTGCTCGTTAAATTCGTTCCCATAAACTTCATGTAGTCCAGGTACCTCTGAAGGAGAGAACAAAGACCACATTTCGTCTTTTTCCACCCTTTCCATGAATAGATCAGAAACCCACAAGGCTAAGAATAAATCTCTGGCTCTTCTTTCTTCCTTACCTGTATTTTTCCTTAGGTCCAGGAAATCTTCAACATCTGCATGCCATGGCTCTAGGTAGATAGCGAAAGATCCTTTTCTCTTACCACCACCTTGATCCACGTACCTGGCAGTCTCATTGTACACCTTAAGCATCGGAACAATACCGTTTGACTTACCGTTTGTTCCCCTGATGTAGGATCCTGTAGATCTAACATTATGAATTGCTAACCCAATACCACCAGCATTTTGTGAGATCATGGCAACATCGGAAAGCGTTTTATAAATACCAGGAATTGAATCTTCCTGAACAGTCAAAAGGAAGCAAGAGGAAAGCTGTGGCTTCTTGGTCCCAGAATTGAAAAGCGTTGGTGTTGCATGTGTCATCATATGTGTAGAGAGAAGCTCATATGTTTTGAGGGCGTTCTTAATATCGTATCCCCAAATACCAACTGCAACACGCATGTACATGTGTTGTGGTGTTTCAGAAGGAATGCCATGCATTTTTAAGAGATAACTCTTTTCAAGGGTTTTGAATCCAAAGTATTCGAAGTTAAAATCACGGTCATGAATAATAGCGGAATCCAGCTTGGTCTTATTTTTCATTACCGCTTGATAGGTATCCTCGCCTATTAGACCAGCTGGTTTCCCAGTTTCTGGATCTACATAGGAATATAGATCCTCGATGGTCTCTGAGAATTTCTTCTTGGTAGATTTATGCAATCTTGAGATTGCGATCCTTGCAGCAAGAATTGAATAGTCAGGATGGCTTGGTATCATAGATGCAGCAGTCTCTGCAGCTAGATTATCGAGCTCCCCAGTTGAAATCCCATCATAAATACCCGCGATGACCTTTTGAGAAATTCCCATCCAATCAACAAAATCGTTGTTCAGTCCATAGGTCATCTTTTTAACACGGTTGGAGATCTTGTCAAATCTAACCGCTTCTTTGGTTCCGTCTCTCTTAGTTACGTACATGTCTTAGTGTTGTTTTTTTAGAAGTCTACGTCCATATCGAACGTGTTTTCGGAGGAATTCATCACTCCAGCTTTTTGGTATTCACCAACCCTCTTCTCAAAGAAGTTTGTCTTTCCCTGTAATGAAATGTTTGCCATGAAATCGAATGGATTTTCTACGTTGAAAACTTTAGAACATCCTAGATCGACAAGCAATCTGTCTGCTACAAATTCAAGGTACTGCTTCATTAGATCAGCATTCATTCCAATCAGCTTAACTGGAAGTGACTCTGTAATGAATTCCTTTTCAATCTCAAGAGCACTAAGGATAATTTCCTTAATCCTTTCCTCTGAAACCTTGTTAGCAAGGTAATTGTTATGCAAAAGAACTGCAAAATCACAGTGCATTCCCTCATCCCTAGAAATCAATTCGTTTGAGAAGCTTAATCCGGGCATAAGACCTCTCTTCTTTAGCCAGAATATAGAACAGAATGATCCGGAAAAGAAGATACCCTCAACAGCAGCAAAAGCAACTAATCTTTCCTGAAAATGTTCAGACTCTACCCATTTCAAAGCCCAATCTGCTTTCTTCTTAACGGCAGGAATGGTATCGATTGCATTGAAAAGCTTTTTCTTTTCCTGTGGATCTGTGATATAGGTGTCAATCAGAAGTGAATATGTTTCAGAATGGATGTTTTCCATCATAATCTGAAACCCGTAGAAAAATTTTGCCTCAGAATATTGTACCTCTCTTACAAAATTCTCAGCCAGATTCTCATTTACGATACCATCAGATGCAGCAAAGAAAGCAAGAACGTGCTTAATAAAATGTCTTTCGTTATCATTAAGTTTGTTCCTCCAGTCGTCAATATCTGCAGACAAATCAATTTCTTCTGCTGTCCAGATACACGCTTGTTGCTTTTTGTACATCTCCCAAATCTCCTGCTGTTCAATCGGGAAAATAACAAACCTGTTTGGGTTCTCTTGCAAAATCGGTTCCGGTAGCGAATAGTTCTCCTTCATAATTTAATACTTTCTTTTTTTTAGTTTAGTAATTGTTTGCCTGTCTTCGGCGGTTTTCCTCGTTCTTACTCATGTACATATTGTACATTTCCTCGGCTGTCATCCCTATTGAGGCGGCGTAGTTCATGAAAAAATGTAGCATATCTATAATCTCAAATTTGCATTCTACCTTATCAGATTCCGAAAGGTCAGAAAATTTCAAATCGGAATATGTTGAGTACGCACTCTTCCATTTTTTCCATATTGCATTTCCACTACCATCTTTAATTCCACCTAAAGCATCAGTAGCTTCGTGGATCTCATCAATGAGAGCGTGATTGTTCATGTGCCAGAATTCCATGAGTTCTCTCAAAGACATTTCTTTGAAGTTGTACCCATACACATTTTCTTGCGTTTCTGCCTGGAGATTTAAGATGTCGCCTAGAGTATCTTTAGATTCGGGATAAAGATTTTCAATCTGTAGGTCCGAACATTGATTGTCGATATTTGCCATATTTCTTTGTTAGAATAGTTTTTTAAAAGTCCCTTCCCGATTCTAGGTTTTTTATATATCAAGTGGGTCCCTAGAGTGCGGTAATTTTAGGAAAATTCTATGTTAATTTTTTCAATTGTTTCTCCAACCCATCAATTTCTATCTGTAACTCAAGCATTCTCTTTTTGGTTGCTTTTCGTTTTGAGTATAAATCCTTAATTATTGTCTTGAGGATTGGACTTTCTTCATCGCCTCCAAAGAGAGCAGTGGAAGATGTTTTAACCCAGCCTTCCTTAGCTTCTCCAACATCCTTACCTAGTTTCCCTTTGTAAACCTCAGGGGAAATTCCCCATTGTACAATTGTGTTAGGATATAGCGAGGCAAAGTCATAACAAGCAACCCATTCGTGAAGTCCCTTAATAGGTTCTTTAACATATCCACCAATGAACTTAACATGACTTTCTTCCTTCCTCTCATTTACAAACACTTGGTTTCTTTCAAGAAACTTCTTCAGCATCATAACTTCAGTAGCCCAAACGGGGGAAAGTGCCCTGCTGATCTCAACCCTATTTAAATTTGCGATTTTAAAATAGGTTAGAAGAGTTTTAAGCTTGACATCTATATAATGGACTAGAGCACAGTCAATAACGTTGTAGAGTATGAATTTTGGAAAGTCAGACTGGTAAAGGTCCCTTAAAGAACCATCATATACAATCTTCTTTAATCCTGTAGCCTTCTCTGCTACATAGTCCAATCTATTGCTCTCCTTGATCTTAATTACGCGGTCCCATTTTTTATAAATCTCCAGGTAATCGACCATTAATAGGTGCATTGGTAAATTATTTTTTCCAATAAGCCAATTGGCAGGAGATATAATCTTAGGGTCAATACCTAGTCTCTTAGCACGATTGACAAGATAAGGCCAGTCATATCCAAACCAGTTCCATCCGGTAATCAATGGCATTTTAGGGGCCAACTTCTTAAAGAATGTGTAAAGCATGTCATATTCAGACTCGAATTGGTGGTATTTGAAAGACCACTCATCACCCATTGGTTCTAGGTATTCATTGGTTTTCTTATGAATGTCCGCTTGTTCTTTAGCACTTAATGGATCAAGACCTAGAATTATAGACTTACACTTATCTGTAGCAATACCAATTGATAGTACTTTATTCTTTGCATTTGCAGTATCGAGAGAATCTCCCATTTCGTCGGTCATCTCAACCTCAATATCCACGAAGTACTTTTTAGGGATTTGGAAATCCCAAAGAGACTTGGTTAATTCTGGGTCTGCTTCTTCCAGAATTTGTACCATACGATATTTGTCATACTTCTGGGTCTTTACCTTTCTCACTGACATTCCATCCCACGATTCCCAGTCTTGCTCCCTCCTTCGGTCATTTGGAGAGCATTTTTCCCATATAAATCTTTCACTTTCGGGTACCGGAACATCGACAAAAATCAAATCACCGTCTTCAGAATATGATGATACCTTTAAGTAAGTTCCTTTATTTTCTATGTCTACTATCATGGAATAAAATTTGAGAGATATCAATGTGGTGGATACCAGGAAGATATATACAACATACTTATGGAAGGCAGAGTCAAAAGTTTCGAGAATTTCCTTAATGAATATTACATTTCCGCAGCCCCTGGAAGTGTGGTTGTACCTGGCGAATGGTACAAGGATAATGTTAATTCTAGAAACTACAGACCAGCATATACACAAACCCCACAAGTAGTGGATGCTATGTTCCAAAGTACAGATCTTTACAACTACCTAGACACCCTGGCGGAAGAGGATGAATTCAACGAAATGGTTAAAAGAGGGGAAGCTCCAAAAGAGGTGATTAAGTATGTTAAAAAAAGAATTCACGAGGAGCTTTCAGCTAACGCTAAAACCTCCGAATAGAAAAATATCTGTGGACTATTTTGGATATAGTAAAACATCAACTCTTAGAAGGGGCTTATTACCAACAGCAGCATCCTAAGGATTCTATCTTCCTTCATGACTCCGGTGGACACTTTAGACCCGATTGGCTTATAGAATCTTGGGGAAGAGATAGGAAAAATTCAACTAACAAGATAAGAGCAGCCTCCGCATATGTAATAGGAGGTTTGGATCCAAGTGGAAGGGGCGACAAACAATATGATGGTGTTGTTTATAAAGCCTTTGAAGACGATATGTGGTCACACCATCTTTTTGTCAAGTCCAAGAGCAACACCTTTATGAATCAAAAAAGCATTGGTATAGAAATTTGCAACTACGGTCCTTTAATTAAAACGGATAGTGGGGATTTTTATACACACACAAACATAAAGGTTGATAAAAACCAGACTATTGAATTAGAATCCCCATTCAGAGGAAATCGATACTATCACGCATATACACCAGCACAAATAGATTCACTTAAGAATCTGCTTCTTAAACTTGCAAAGTATTATGAGATTAACCTTAAAAGAGGCTTACAAAAAGAGATTTCTAAATTTGGTGTTTATGGTGGGTTTGAGCTTTCAGATGATGCATTAAAAGGTGGACAAGGAGTTTGGTCTCACACTAATGTCAGAGTGGATAAATCCGGTAGTTTTCCACATCCAGATTTAGTTAGAATTATCCAATCCTTCTAAATACATTCTTAATTTTTTATCCGATGGGGTGAAGTTAGTTTTTCCATCCACAAATATGTCCCAAGATTCCTTTCCATATTTTCCAATCCCCGGAAGATCTTCGACTTTTTCAAACCCCTCTACCCACTTTTGACTCATAGCTATTATTCTTTTGGATTTTATGTTACCAAACCCTGTGGATCTAATGATCGGATAGATCTCTGAAGGATCCATTGATGAGCAAAACTCCGGGGATTTTATTTTGGAAAACACATTAGGTAGGATTGCTCTTACTTGCTGATTAGTAGTCTGGTTTAATAGAATACAGGAAACAGACATTTTCCAAGGGCTGTCTAGATAATCTTCCTGTATAAGCCTCTCCATTAGCTTCTTCTTAAGGTAGCAAGGTAGCTGTTAATCTTCTTATCAAATTTGGTTGCTGTTTCACCATAGCCCTCTCCCATTATCGAGGAGAGTTTTGCAACAACAGATCTTCTATCGAGAATCATTTGATATTCCGGATCCTTTTCTTTTTTCAGAATCTCGGAAGCAATCTCTTTTGCAAATCGGTCAAACATTTCTTTTTCTCTGGACATAGCGTAAATAATAAAGCTCAATCTTTTTGTGATCGAGCTTTATTACTGTTAAATCTAAGGAAAATTTCGGAATTAAGAGATCTTAATTTTCTTAGGGAGAGATTCTTTCTTCTTTTGGAGGGAAATCGATAATACTCCCTCCTTAATTTTGGCCTTAATGGAATTGCTATCGATGTATGCTGGGAGGTTAAACTTCTTAGTAAAGTCATCAGTCCAATAAGACTCGTTATCTTCCCCTTTAATGACAAGGTGATTTCCCTCTACCTCAACAGAAATATCATTTAGGGTAAATCCGGGTACTGGGATCTCTAAGAATAGGTTACCATCTTTTTCATCTACAAAATAATTTCTGCTTTGTACAACGGGATTTGTATTGCGAAAAATTCTTTCCATCATTTCTAGTGGGCTGTAAAAAGTTGTTCCGTTCATGATTTTGTTTTTTCAGCATACAGTTCAAATCCTATTCCAATACTAAAAAACAAAGAAAAAGGTGCCTTTTCGGCACCTTTCAGTATTAACTTATGTCGTTTTGTCTTATTTCTGCAAAGACTTCATCATTGCTTTGAAATCGTCAAATGTTTTTACGAGTCTTTCCTTCTTCTTTTTCTTCTTATTACCCTTTCTAGCTGCTTGGGTCCCAACAGTTAAAGATGGGAATTTGTCGCCAGATCCAACTGCACCATCGTAAAAGTCGGCATTAGTACCGCCTGCTGCAGGTGCTGTAACGTTACCCATACCTTGAGTAGTTCCCAGAGTTGCAAATGCTCCTCCTCCCATATCTCCTGCAGGGGCACCACCATCCATCTCTTGGAGATCATATCCTTCGCAGCCGCAGCTTTTCATTTTTTCATCCATTTGCCATTTCTCAACACAGTAGTCGTTTTCGTCCAGCCACTCCTTGATTTTTACCTCGATAGCATCAGGGGTTTCTTGTTCCTCCATGATAGGTACACCGGTTTCACAACACATGCAAACCAAGGTTCTACCTTTTGTTGAATTTCCAGTTGGATAATACATTGAATCCATTATTATTCTAATATTTTTTGAACATTCTTAGCAAATATGCGCAAAGAGTTGCCATCTTCGTTCTTAACCGTGTAGCCAACAACGTCCTTATATGCATCATAAATTGGTGAGGTAACTAAAAGCTTATTGTCACTTGTGTCAAGAATAAACTTTCCAGTTAGATCGTCATATTGTTTTTTTGTTTGAGCATCTTTTTGTGATACTCCTGCCTTTTTATTACATCCACATCCCATTTGTTTGCTGTTTTGCTGTTCTTATTCTATTTATCTGTAGTCATCTTTTAATTCCTTTCTTCTTAGATAGTTGAAAAGGTATCTTAAGGCTTTTTTGTATTCCTTGCTGTTTCTAAAGGGATTTGGATAAGTTCTGATAGTATTGCCTTGCCCCTCTGGGGTTTCAGAGGATTCTACTGGATTATATCTTCTTACCACACCGGTTGGGTGAATAGTATAAAAGACGTCTGCATATCCCTTAACTTCCGGCTGTTTTTTTCTTCTAAACTTGAGAGTATTGTTAAGTTCCTGTTGATCTGATGTTTCTTCAGCAAATCCCAGATCAATGATATCCCTATAGGCATCAGACTTTCTAATGCTATCTAGATCAATGTTCCTTCTCTCATCTTCGAGATATTCGGATCTAGGATCATACCTACCAAACTCAAACAGGTTTATCATTTCTTCTGTTCCTTTATCCAATCCCTGTAATCCTTTAGATTTTCAAGGTTCTTTTTACCAGCCTTTGATTTTTTAGAATCTGGGTTAAGGTATGGTATGATTGGCTTGATGTCTCCACCAAAACTCATCCTTGGGGAAATTGATGGAAGACCCTTAGAGTCAACAACACCAGTGTTAACTGCAATTTCTCCCTGGATAGCGCCTCCATCTTCGTTTATTGGTTTGCCATCTTTAACAATCTCAGGTAAATCCTTTGATTTGGTTTTTGCAAATTTCTTAAGTTCCTTATCCGACATAGGGGGAACAAATTTTCCATCCTTATCCTTATATCCAAAAGCTATCTTTTCGATCTCCTCACGATACTTAGGATCAATATCAGAAGCTTTTAACTCGTCTTGTCTAAGAGCCCAAGCTTGACCCATTATTGCTTGCTGTGCTTTACTTACTGAAGGCATGATTACAAATTATATTTTTCAAAGGGAATAATGATCTTCATACCTTCCTCAATCTTCTTAAGTTTGGTATCCTTAATATTCTTACCTGAAGAAACACCACCCTCCATTTTCTCAGAATCCTCCTGCAAATAGAGACCTTTCATTTTCTTCTTGATCTCCTCGGGAGACATTGGCTTGGCATTTAATTCCCAGTTAGCAGCAGGATTAATTATTTTCTTCTTTTTCTTTTTCCAATCTGGATAAGTCCAAAGCCATCTATTATAACCCTTCCCAACTATTTCAAACCCCTTATCGCCAGGTTGTATGGCTATGGGTGACTGCGGGGGAATATAACTGCCAGTTTTTGCCATTAGTCTATAACTGCTTCTATTTTGGATTTTGAAATTTGAGTGGTCTCAAAAAATCCAGTGGTTCCTTCTAAGAACTCTGCTACTTTAGTCTCAACTTCCAAAACAGATTCTGCTGCTACTAGAAATTCAGACTTGTGAATTACTGGGTCACCGTTTCTTTTTGTTTCGGTTGACTCAAAGTTTACTTTTGCTACGTAGTATCCCATTGTATATAAATTTACTGTTTATATATCACCTTTTGTAAATTATTCCATCCCACAAGAAACAGAAAAGGCAGCCGGGAGGGCTGCCTAATATCTGTTTGTAATTGGGTTCTCTTAAGAGTTGTTCTTCATCTCTTGAACATCCAACCTTACTTGCTGAGCTAGTTTTTTAACTTCTTGCATAGCTTGACGAACTCTAGTTCCTGCAGCTTTATTGCCTTTCTCAACAAACTTTGCTACGTCAGCTTCTGCAGCTTCCATAACGGCTTTAATCTGGTCAAAATTTTCCATAATTGATTTAATTTTCCTTATTTATACTTGGGTTAGAAATAAATGTTTCGATCTACATTATCTACTGATGATGAAAGTCCCTTTATGAGATCCCTCTTGCATTGACCATTCAGGTCCGAGGAATGAAAGTAAAACGGATTTTAGCATTTCCTCATAGTTTTCAATCTCGATATTATCTTGCATTTCGTCAAATATACGAATTACTTTAGAATTCTTCTCGAGATAATTTAAAAGGGCCTTAGATATTTGCTCCAAAAATCTACTGAGATCATTATCCCTCAGGGTAAACTTTTGGTCATTTAAATCTGGGACCTCCGACTTCTTTATAGCTATATCTTCTATGATCTCAGGAGCAATCTCGTTTATGTTTAGGACTGCATAAGAGTTTTTTGGACCCTCCATAGATTCATATTTGGAATACTTACCAACTACCAACATAAATCCTTTTTGAGCTCCATTTTCCAATTCAAGCTGAAATAGGTAATTGTAGATATCACCATCTTTTATCAGGAGAAATGGGAAAGTACCAAACCCGTCACCCTCATTAACCGGATTGGATTTTAAAAAGTCTGAGAAATTCTGTATTCTTTTTTCCACCTTACAAATTGTATTTTTTTATATATCAGTCCCGTACCTTCGTAATAAGGTCGTTGTAGAGATTTGATACCTCTTGTGGAACCATCTTTTTAAACTTTGAAAAGTCTTGGTCTTTAATGGCTTGTCTTACATCAGTACCACTTGTTACCCTTGGTGTTTCCACAATTTCTAGCTCGTCGCTAATCTTGTCTTTTATATCAGACATCTTGATATAGTCAATCTGCTTGGTATAGTCATCTTTTCTGTCTGGACCAGCACCAATTAGCCTTGGGTCATATCCCATATCGATTAGCTTTGATATAGCAGATCCTAAAAGACCCCTGTTTACCATCATATATCCCTCTATCTCCTCGTTGTTTGATACGATGGAATCCATATACATTTTTATGGAATCGTTGTCAAATGGGGATTTTCCTGACTTATTGTGGCCTGGATAAACCACAACTACATAAGAAGGTAGATCGTTCTTTTCCTTAAGGGCTTTAGCCATTTTCAGATGCCCATGATGGAAAGGCTGGAATCTACCCATAATAACATTAACCGGCTTTCTTTCGTCAGAGACATCTTCTTGCAGTATATCTACTTCCTCTGGAATTTCCTCATTATCAATTGTCTCTAATTTGGAGATAAATTCTTGGTAAGAAACTAGTGGATCATCAGAAGTTTCAAATTCTTCATCCTCCTCCTGAATATAATCTACAGATGGAGACATTTCCCTTCTAAAGTCACCAAAGCTTATGAACTTTGATTCGTTCACATTTTTAGCAGGACGCTTAATGTAATCCTTAATGTCCTTGATCAGCAAATTAATTTGATCCTTCATACCAGAAGTTATAATACCGCCAGCTCTTGTCTTGATTTTTCTAAAAGAGTTAAGTATCAACTTGAATAAAGATTCAAACGAATCGTCTTTCTCAATGTATTTAAGAACCCTCCTGTCCTTAATCTTATCACGATTTAGTCTGAACTCGTCTCTCTTTAGATATTCAGGTTCGTCAAAATCAGTTCCTCTATATTTCTCTGCATATTCATCAAGGAATTTCACAAATACATCGCTCATAAACGAAATATATCTCTCATCCTCTGAATCTCCGTTAACTTCAAACTCAGATAATCCTTTTTCTAAAATGAAGTTCATAACGTCCATCACAGTTATACCAAGAAAGTCTGAAGGCTTTTTACTCTTCCTATCAGCAAACTTTTGTTTTGCAATCTCAGTAAAGATAGGGTCGACCATTTTTGCAAGGACAGTATCGCTATCACCCTCAAGATCACCAAATCTGAAAACTATACCCTCTACATCTTTATCAAGATCATCATTCAGAGCAGTTTTCTTTAGGTCTGGGTTAAGAGTCTTTATGATAAACCTAACAAAGGATTGTGTTTTAAATCTTTCAACAAGCTCTTTAAATGGAGTATTCAAAAAATCCAAAAGCTCGGATTTTTGGTCCTCACTTAATACCCCTTGAAATACAATAGGTGGTTTTTCAACACCCAGAAGATCTGCCCAGTTATCTAGCTCCTCCTTATCTTGGATAGTACTAATAATCTTACCGTCATCACCCATTTTGTGGATATAAGAAAGAATAAGATTATTCTTAGGAAGTCTATCATAAACAATCTCAACAGGCTTGTTGTTAGCAAAATACTCTAATCCAAATCTCCACCCTCTCGGAACCTTTTCAAGTATGTGGGGTGGCAAAGACTCTACATATTGAATTGGTTTTTCATAGTACTTCATCAAAGTCCTATCAACCAATGTAATTGGGTTCCTTTGATCTCTTCTATAAAACTTAAAGTTTCCGGTTTCCTTGTCTCTCTCAAAAGAGAAAGCAGACCCGTCCATCTTCTCGTTTATTGTTACGAACTGATTGAAAAGCTGACCAACAAAGTCAGACCCTTTCTTGTTATAAATGTCGTATAAATGATTGATTCCTGCCATCCTTAATTCAATAGAATTTTTATGTTCCCAATATCATCCGTCTTCTTAATCAAAACAGGGCCCAACTGGACATCAACACCAACTGAAACCTTCTGATCAACAATAAGTTTTGCTAATCCTCTTATGATAGTTTCTATAAGAATTTTCGATTTATCTTGTAATTCCATTTGATGTATTATAGCCAAATTTTCTAAAAGAGATTCGACCTCTGGGACATCATCCTGGTAATCTATAAGTTCGTAAACCTCCTTTTCTATTGTGTAATATGGCTCACCTTCTAGAAAAACTGTAGCACTACCATTTTCCTCTTGGGATATAGCCCCATTTATTCCAAGTACAGTAATAAATGAGATATTCCCGTCATCCTCCCTAGCAACAACAGAAGGCGAATCTTTATCTAAAAAAACCTCCAATGCTCCGTAAACTAGGTCGTTATGTTTTTTTGTAAATTCCATTTATTTAATCTCTGTAGGAATTTCAAATCCACCATTAACAAGGTATCTTTCTAAGTCATCCCTAATTTCTTGCTTTTTATCAGCGTGTACAAAAGAAGGAGACGAAACTATTTTCCAAGCGTCCTCGAACGATTTCAAATCATCCTTGTTTACACCACTCCCGAACATCATCTCAACAAATTCATCCGGATCCCTAGTAATAAAGGATGTTTCTCCCTTAACTGTCTTTGGACTTTTTAGCCTCTTTGTAGCACCTTTAAATGATTTCTTATTCTTATAAATACCATCGCTTAACCTTAAGGCGTAGGAGTAAAAGTCTTCTATCTCATTATTTTCGTCCTTGGATATTACCTCTTTTAACGCGGAGAGTATTGCTTGGAACAACCAATTTCTGTGGGCTGACTTATACTTACTTTCTCCCTTTCTATAATCGGGGGAATAGAATATGAATTTAGCCCAATCCATATCCGAAATTGGAATAAGATCCAACTGAACTATCCCATTAGAAGCATCACCCTCTATTGGCCATCCAATCGAAATGACGTTTATTCCCCTCATTAGTTTAAGGTCTGGCACAAAACCGAGTTTATCCTGTAGAGTTTCAGAAAGAATTTTATAAAGGGACCCTAATACATCATCTTCAGAAACACCCAAGCTTTTTGAAAGGAATGCTTTATCAATTCCAAGATCTATATCACCAGAGGTATCATTTTGACTTTTTTTCTTTCCTATACTACCGATTATAAGGTATTCCTTATCTACCTTCCCGCCACCCAAAAGTGGGAAAAGAATTTTCTCAATAGATTCTAAAGTTTTCGGTACCTCGGACTCCTTAATCCTCCTTGACTCCTTAATTGCAGCACCACCTTCAAAAAGTGATACGAAATCTCCAAATTTTAATAAGTTATTTGCCATCTACATCAAAATAATTTGAAGCGGAGTAAACATAGTCTTGGTAAAGCTTCTGATCTCTGCCCTCTGGATTTCTAATATCAAACTTCTTCCCGAAGGTCGATCTGCCTTTTAGAATGGCATTTCTATAGAATTCTTCGTAATTTTTTTCCTTGTTTTTACCAGAAGCCCTAATTGAATCTCCCCATCTAGAAAGAACCTGTTCTTTGTTTTTTTCCAAACCATCAGCATCCATACTTGCTGCTTTTCCAGAATCGAATAAATCTGCTATCCCCTTTCCGACTTTTTGTATTCCCTCAACAGCTCCCTTCACAAGCCTCTGTAAAGCTCCGCCTTCATCATAAGCCATTTGATATAGCTTTTCCTCGCCGGTTTCAGCTTCTATCCTCCTTCTGATTTCTTTGATTCTGTCACTGGCTCCGGGATAAATCTTATCTCCCCTGCTTTCAGAAAGAAATTGTCCGAAATTTTTAAGGTTCTGCATATTTTTCCTCATTTATCCTATATATCGGACTCCAGGATCAAAGCTTTACTTTAAAAATCTTGTACTTGAATTTTTCGTTCTTGTAGATCTCTATCCTAGCGTCACTATGTTTCAGCAGATAGTTCTTGTATTTAGGAGATGAAAAATCGTCAACAAAGTCAATTACATTCACCTTATCCTTACCTTCCATTTTCCTCATCCCCCTTCCGAGGCTTTGTTTAATTAATACCTCGCTCTTGTAAGATTCTACTAGGAAAATGTTGTGTAAGTTGTTAATCGAGATACCAGTAGAAAATGTACCATAGGTAGCAACAAGAATCTTATTCTCCCCATTAGCCATCCTAGATTTATACTCCTCTCTAAGTGATTCATCGGTATCACCATCTACATAGAATACTTCCTTGTCATTTGTTATTTCCCTTAACCTATTCCATATCTGCTTACCATATTCATCTTTTACAGACTGGAAAAGCACTAGCGAATTCTTGGAAGTCTTGGAAATAAAGTCAACTACGTAATTTAGTCTTTTATCGCTTTCAATTACAAGTTTTCTCTCCAGGTTATAAAGTTCGTTTCCCTCCAGGTTTTGTGAGTTAGCTTTGAGATCAGCAAGCTTTTGTTTAATCTCCGTATCTAGCCAATCAAGCCTTACTACCTTAATGTGTACTGGAGTAGCGTGTTTATTTTTAAACAAGAAGTCTGGAGAAATTTCTACCACAACAGGTCCCAGAAATTGCTGGATAGTAAGGTGGTCTGCAGATCCTCTTTTGGTAAGAGTACCAGTAAGGCCGAATCTCCATTTGCTATGCATACACTTAGCAACAATCTTCTTGATCGACATGGAGTTTGTGTGATGAGCTTCATCGACAAAAACAGCATCTATCTCATCAAAGAAATCATCATCTTTTTTTACAAGCGATTGGAACGTCCCTATAATTAGGTCACATCCCTCTCTGAGTTTACTTCCGCCACCTATCTGTTGAATACGAACCCCCAGTTCTCCTACACCATAGTCAATAAAATCGTCATTCCCCTGGAATACCAGGTTAGTATTAGGCACAATCATTAGGAACTTTCTAATAAGACCCCTCTGCTTTAAAAAAGCAAATATCATGAAGGATATTAGGGTCTTTCCAGATGAAGTAGCTATCTCAGAAACAGAGTATCTATACTTAACAATTTTCCATGCAGCTTCAACTTGATAATCCCTTGGGGTTATCTCCTTATCCCCAAAAAATTCATCCACCCATCCCTGGAATTCCTCAAGGGTGAGGTCATTTAAAATTAGATTTTCTAAACCATCTATGTTTATCTCAATACCAAACTCCTCACCAATCTCAAGAACTTCTCTCCAAAGACCAATTGGAACTTTCCAAAAAGGCCCTCTCTTTTCTATGAAACAAATGTTGCCGTCCCATATTTTCTTTTTCACAAGCGGATGGAAATACCAATTGTGTATTTTTTTGGTTAGCGAGATCTCAATTTGTCTTTTTTCTACCTCGTCATTTGCCTGTGCAAGTATAAGCCATTGTTGATCTTCTGATACGTTAAACCTCAGCATTATTTCACTATTTTATTGTACTCGCTCTGAGGTATTCTTCTAGAGCAATACGAGACTTTATCCCATAAAGCATATGATCTACAGTTTGTATAGTTTGGTCGATGAATTTTCTGTGTCCCTCTACAAGTTGTATTTTTTCAACGATGTCTGATACATCTCCCTCTATTAGGAGCTTAGTTTCATTAGACCCATATCTTACATCGCTATTAACCGTATAATCCTTTAATTTTGCAGCCCTCATTTTTCTCTCCTTTGTTGCAAGCTTACTTACAATTTGTGCAAGTTTATAACTATACTCTAGGAGTATTTGTCTAGTAGAAAAAAGTTCCACCTGGGCCTCAGCAACCGTCTTTATGTTTTTCAGACTAAGAGAAATGACCTGAATTTTTTCCTTCCATTCCGCTCTTTCTCTCTCGAACAGTTTACTGTAATCTGTTTTCTGTTGTTCTTGTTGTTCTGACATATTAGAATAGTTCATTGCCCTTTTTATTAGGCTTTTTTCCAAGTTTTATTTCTTTTACCGATAACTCTACAAGTCTAGGTTTTCCAATATCTATATTAACTTCCTTGATCTCCAGAGACTCAGTTTCCAGTCTATCCAAAAATGAGACAGGGAATTTCAAATCTCCATCGTCATTTTTTAAGCTTTCCTCCCACTCTTGGGTTTGATCTACAGTTGACATCTCAAGCATATATGAAATCGGATAAGTCCAATATTTCTTCAGTAAAGTAGTTATCTAATCTCCTTATTTTTATCCTCTTCGCCCGAAGGTAATTTACGAGATCGTTTAAATCCCATTTCTTATTTATCGGTAGATCGTGGTCAAGCAAAAACTTTTTCCAATTAAACACCTTTTTGCCCTGCGATAGCAATTCCGAGTGCTTTTGTCGTCCAGCATTATCCCAATCGTACCAATATTGTACATTCTCTACATCAAATGGAAACTTATTCTCTATAGAGCAAAGTGCTACTGAGTTTTTCCAAAGCCAAGAATCCATCGGTCCTTCAAAAATTGTAATGGTTTGTTCGAACGAAATCCTCCCTACATTGAAAACAAAAGAGACAGGATCTATCTTTTTAGCCTCCTCCACAATGTTTTGATCTTGGGTTTTTAGAAGCTTTTCCCAAATACCGCTAAGCTTATATGTGTAGTACTTGGAACCATATGAAGAATTCATATTCCTAAATTGAAGACCTAGTATCTCATTGTCTTTGGTTAGATTTAAAAGGTACAATTTACCAGTTTCTGGATCCCAAGCAAACTTTTCATCAGTGGATTGATTCCTTCTGATAAGATATTTTTCTATCTTTGACCCTTTGACCTCCTGAAGGTTCATAGCACTCATAAAGTCAGATCTTGGAATTACAAGGGATTTGAAATCAGCATCAAAAAACAAAGAAATATCAACGTCACCGTAAGTTGTTTGTCTCTTCTCCTTTCCTTTTTTTATAAGCTCAATGATGTCCCTCTTCTCTTCGCCATCAAGCTTAGTAGCGACACTGAAGTCTCTGAACAAACTATAAGCATCCTTATAAATACCACAACCCCCGTTGTAACATTTATATGTAAGGGTGTCAAGATAGAAATTGCCCCTCTTTTTTCTAGGATTAGAGCTATCACCACAATAAGGACAAGAAATGTTAAGCCTATTTACAGCTTCATACATTTTTTGCTTTCCTACGTTACCAGCAAATTCCTTTCTTAAAATATCCCCTATAAGTTCCTTAATTCTCCCAAGATCCATAAAACACAATTATAATTTATTACCAACCAGACAAAAAAAGAAAAGGGGGCAGCAATTCTAATTGCCAGCCCCCAATTCAAGGTAGATTTAGAGATCTGCGTATAGGTCGTCTAAAGACGAAGATGTTTCTGGTGCTGATGGTTGTTGAATACCTGCACTCGGTGCTGGGGTAGAATCAGATCCAACTTTCGTTGAAGAAGCCTCTTTGTAAATTTCATTAGACGAAGAAGATGAAGTTGAAGGAGATGTTGTTTTATTAGCGCCTCCCAAAACTTCATTTACCAACCTGCCATCAGGTACCGTGTTTTGGATAATATTCATAACACGATCGGTAGTTTTTTCGTCCCAATCTTTGTACTCAAACTGTGTAAGATTGTCTGGCCCAGTTTTGAGGTATTCCATGATGGTGTTCATATCATCCTGGTTTTTCTCCATCTTTTTACCGTTGATCTCGACTGGTGTTCTGTCACCAACAAAAGAACAAAGATCGTAGTTGTTCCATTCTCCAACTTTTCTTGTATGAACTGAGAAAAGCTTTCCTTCAAATAGATCGTACGGGTTGCAAGCATCCCCATATTCTGGTTTTAGCTGTGCTTCAAGCATATCATTTAGTTTTCTACCAAACTTAAAAACCATAATATTACCCTCCAATTCAGGATTGTGCTTGTCTTGCACAATTTGAATTAGTGAATAGTAGTCTTCCTTTCTGGAGAAGCTTTTAGACAATTCCTGATCTGCAGCAGAATGAGAATTCTTTAGCTTCCAGAACATGTCTTTCAAAACAGATTTTTTACCAACTGTCGAAGGACAGTCTACTGGGAATCCATCTCCAGTGCTTGGATCGTTTAGGTAAACGTAATACTTGTGAATTTTTGACTTTGTAGGGTCAACGTGATTAGGAAGAAAGCGGATCAGCGACTTGTAAATTCCATCCTTTCCGTTCTCCGGATATGGTTTGTAAAATTCTGTTCCCTCTGAATTCTCCTTTTTTGTTTTCGTTACGAACGCTTCTGCGTCCAGGTTGAAAATGTCTAAATTACTCATGATTCTCTTAATTATTTTTTTAAATCCTTTATTTAATCTCTAAGTGTCCCAAAAGTTTCCCTTAGATTGTATATATGCATAATTTTTTTTATCTATTCGTTCACCTGTGGATTCAATTTCCCACACTCTCTTACCTCTTAAGGATACCTTTACCATAGGGCGGGAAAGGTTAAATTCAGAATTAAGTATATGATGCTTTAAAAGTGTCTCTGGGTGAAAGTAAACACCAGAGAGAATGTATTCTTCCATCATCTCGTAGAGTTTTGAGTAGTGTTCCATTGCTTCCCTACCTCCCCATGCAAAAATATCATTAACCCCGCCCTTCCAATCAAAACCGGGAGGAATACATATAGTTTTTAGATTTGGATCCAAAGGGATGTCGTTGTGGATTTTTATGTCCATTCTTCCTTTTATAATATAATCATATCTCTCACCAGTTAGGTTTTCATACTCCTCTAAAAGGAGAAAGGACTGTCTTATCTTATACCACATCAAGAAAACCGAAACTGGATTTATCTCACCAGTTTGTGGGCCATAGCTTTCAAACGACCACGCTTTATCTATTATCCTTGATATACCCGGGGATTCAAACTTGTCCATCTTTATGGTTACTGGAGAATAAAGACTTGCTAAAGTGTCGGTGCTTAGGGTGTCAGTAAGGTGGTGTGTTTCTGCATGAAGGGAATTTTTTATAGTTTCAGATGGGCTCCAGGTAGATATAAAAACATCTGGCTTAAACCTATCCAAAATTCTGCCTTTTAAGTAGGGAAAGGTTTCTTTTGCCTCCCTAATCTGGCCAGGAAGTAAAAGAGCTACTTTCATTTGTACTTAAAAATTTGTACTTCTCTATATAATCTGAGCAAATTCCACAACATCCGTTAACAGGATCATCATAGATCTCAGGAAGAACTGCGATACTTTTATTTATGGGCTGATTTCCAGGGAAAGCCCAAATGAAAGACTTAGAAGTAAGAGTTATTCTGTCTTGTTCATGCCAAAATACATTGAATTCAACATACTCCTTTAGATACACAAGGGCAGAGATGTTTTTGCAGTGGATCCAAAGGTTGTCTGATCTCTCCATAAGCCAATCTAAGGAGACCTTAGAATTTGGGGAATCGTGTCCTAAATAAAGTGAAGATCCAGATATCCAAACATCTATCTCCACATCATAACCAAGATCAAGAGCTTCTTGTATGTAGTCAAGGTTGTTCTCTCTTGATGGTATTGGCCCCTTTATATTTCCCCGGTGTGATATTAGTCTCATCCTAAAATATCCTGTAATCTAGGTCTTTAGAAAATGTTCTTTTTCCCCATTTCTTTATGGCACAAACATATTCCTCTTCTTGGAAATCATTATTGATGGCTTGCTTCATTGCCAAGCCACCAGCTCTAGTTCCCATTGGATGTCCATGCATAGCTCCTCCAACATTAGCCATCCAATCCACACTATGTATAGATTCATTGATATAATCAACCAGACCAGGATGCATTCCACAACTGAGAGCTGGAACTATATTGTAATGCCAGAGGACTTTTAGAGTATCCCGTATCTCATCATCATCCTGGTTCATATAACCTCCAATCATTCCAGCATGTATAGAATCCACACCAGACCATCCAGCAATTTTACAAATCACAGGCCAGTAGATGTGGAATGGTGCCCTTTTGTCAGTAAAGAATTTATCACCACTTTTTTGAAAATGTATCCATAGGTTAGGGTTTTGCTTCCTTATAGCACGATATACCCCAAGACCGCTCCAGACATTTATGTGGATTCCGTTCCCGCCATTATTTGCAACAAAATTTGCTCTCTCCAAAGCATATGGGCTATCACCATTTATACAAAAGCAATAAATAACATCTGGTGCATTCTCTTTCAACCAGGAAGAAATAAGTGGAACCCTTTCCTCAAAAGGACAATGACTAGGATTCCCTAAGAGCTCGTCTTCTTTTATGAAATTAACTCCTCCGTAGACCATCTCCTTTACTGCCTCTAGAAGAACCTCCGGACTCATACCAACTTTAGGCTTAATAATACCCCCAAAGAATGGCTTATCTATAACATTATTGAATCTTCTAAACCCATCTATACCATAAGCAGGGGCAAGAGAAAAATCAGATTCTACCTTATCAGGAAGGCTAATATCTAAAATATGACATTTTACAATTTCTTCGATGTCCACCTGTCCACCAGCTATATGACAAAGAATTTGGGATATTCCATCCTCCTCAAGGTTAATATTGTCAAGAGGGAATGCAATGGAAACTTCCCCAGATTTTTTTTGGGATAACTTCTTCTCGTCATCCAAAACGAAGCAGCTGTGATCCAAAAACATCTGATCGGTTTCCCAAATGCTCCTATTATTAGGATTGCCAATACTTTGACCTATTGCAAGATTCCAGGAAGCATCCCTTAATGATGTTTTAGCCTCTAGAAAATATCTTACTACAAAGTACTTTTGAACATCCAACGATTCTTCTTTTGTGAATATACTTATCATTTTACAATAAATTTATCTCCTGGTACTGATGGAGTTTTTACTATAAAGACCTCGCAATCTTCAAGAAAAACTGGGTCCGCAACTTCACCTTTCCTAAGTATGAATATGTCGCCTGCTACTAATTCAGTTCCTTGTATAATCATTTTACCACTTCTCAGGAAATTTATTTCATCCGCCTCCTTGTGATAATGCTTAGGCCAATCTTCACCTTGGATATGCTTCTTGTAGCAAACCTCAAAATCACTTGTAGGAAAAGCAACAGGAGAGAAATTACCTGCGTACCAACCTCCTTGCATATTATCAATCTTAAATACTTCCATCAATTTACAATTCCTAAATATCTTTTTAAATCCTCGGGTGTACCGATCGGAAAGTGAAGGTTATAGAAGAATGGAAGTATTTTCTTTCCCTTTTTTATAAGATAATTATATGTAGGGGCAACATAGAATTCGTTGTTGTAGCGATCGTTCAGTAAAATCATCTCCTCCGCAGAATGAACGAAATCTGATCCTTTGCTCCAAAAGTGTAATCCATTGGTAGCAATGTTTGATATTACTATTTTTTCTTTGACATCACAAACCTCGCCGTTGGGATCCAATTTTACATAACTGTTCTTCTTAGAAGATGAAAGAAAACATCCAAGCAATCCGTCACATCCAGTAACCCCGACAAAGTCAATAATGTTATCGAGATCATAATCCAATATAACCTGGTCACAGTTGATGACCATCAAAGGATCTTCGTTGTTTATTAAATCCTTTGCAACCAAAACAGTAGAAGCGGGTCCTTCAGTTAGCTTACTAACAGATCTTGTTTCATAAGTAATATTAAGATCACTTATGTGTTTCTCAAAATCTGACACGGACACGAATTCCTCGTTGATAACGAAAATGAAATTAGCAGAGGGATGATTTAGGTTCCTCACCACTGCTTTAATCATAGGTTCTCCGTTAACATCTATAAAAGGCTTCGGAGTTGCATAGCCTGCATCAGAAAACCTTTTTCCTGCACCTCCGAGAGGTATAAGTATATTAATCTTCACTTTTTTCTTTTATAGAGTCATATAAATAGAGACAAGTCCAAGTAGCATCTATAATGTCATCGAGTGGCTTGTTCACATTACCCGAAGGTGTAATCCATTCGTCCTTATTGTCATCTAATATGTTAGTAAAAGATTTTAGATTAGTTTCCAGGAATTCCTTTTCAACAAGAGCGTTATAGAGTTCGTGCTTTTTAGCATTGCCCTTGAACGCAAACTTTTTTATTGAGGTTGGAGAATAGACATAAAAGTTGTCGCTACCTGTGTGATCTACAATCTTTTTCCTAAGCAAAGCAGTAGCCATAGAAATGTCAATGAGAGCGTTACCGTTGGAAGCAAAGCTTAATCCCTCCATAGCAACTATAACGTCATCACCACCACAAATATCTTCTATCTCCAACCAAAATTTATCCACGAGATCTTGGAAATAATCGATCTTGATTCTTTCCCTCTCTGAATAATCCTTTGGCATTTTATCTTTGCCCATGAAAAGGAGTACATAATCCTCAGACTTATCCTCAGATAAAATGTGATAAGGCTTTTTGGTATTCTTCTTTAGAGATTCTGGTGTCCTTTCACTTCTTGTTAAGGATCCCCATGTAAACTCGTTATCTCTAAAAACACAAAATGCTGGGGAGTTAAGTGAAAAGTCTATTCCGACTAACGTTTTCAAAATGAAATTATTTAAAAGTGCAACTTATATATCGACACAAAAAAGCCCTCCACATTGGAAGGGCTTTGGTCCTCGGATAAACATCTGAGAAGGGGCGTACTTAAAGATCTATTACATAGAAGGCTTTACAACCTCACCTTTTTTACCGGTATAGTTGTAATCATTGATAAGCTTATCGTAGCACTTCTTCATCTGATCATCAGTCAAACAATCAACGATGTCATTTAAAACTCTTTGATCGTTTCCTGAAGCAGCTACCAAAAGGTCCTTCATATGTTGTTTCAAATCGTCCTCACCATACATTGGTTGGCCGTATTTCATTTCATTAATCTTGGTTAAATCTGAGAACTTTTTCATGTCTTAGTATTTTTTGTATTCTATATATCTTATCTTTCCTTGCCAATTTCAAGATTGAGTCCCAAATAGTTACATTTGAATCCAACGTTGAAAGTGTAAACCGATGGGGTGTTCTGGGTGTAATTTAAATTTAGCTCAGAGAATGAAGTTAGTGTTACTTCCTTAAACATTACAGTGGAAATAATGTTACCCTCATTATCCAGAGTTCTAAGAGGTAAATTCTGAATATAGGTTCCAGGATTCTTAAAATCCAAATAGCTTAATACTGTCTCAAGCATTATAAAATAGTTTATAAACCCTTCCGCTATTCTAAACGATATCTGAAACTCTCTATTGAAAAGATCTTGAACCGGAGTAGCACTTTGGTAATTGATCCTTTTACCCAAGGTTCTTACCTGCTCAGACTGATCCATACTCATTGAAGGAAAAGTAACACTCTGTATAGTACTGTTCATGTATGAGGTCAGCGTATCATATGGAGTAGGCTGTTTCTTTAGATAGTCGATATATTTTTGATGCACGACATCTGGAAAGAATCCCTTGGGAAAAACAAAATAAAAGCTGTTAGCCCTTGCGTTTAATATGCTCATCTACAGTATTTTTTAAAGGGGACCGAGTATCTTCTTTCCTTAGACTTTCCTATTGCTTTACTTAGGTCATAGTCTCTAAAGTGATATAGGCCTTCGCTAAGTTGAGTTACTGTCCCTTCCATAGTATATACCCGACCTTCTCCTGTGTCCATGATATCCTCCACATCTAGATTACAGGAGGGAATTGTGGTCCTCGGTTTGGATTTCCGCTGTCCCCTCCGGTTTGATTCGAAGAGGATCCTTTATTAGCTGCGGATCCACCATTAGTTCTTCCCGCAGATGTGTCTCCATAGCTTAAAATCAAAGCTAAGTCATCCCTGCCAAATATTCCAGCTACCGCATTTGTAAATTCTTCTTTTGTAATACCACTGTAAAGCTTATATCCCACCGAGGATGGATCAAGGAAATACGAAAGAATTTCTGGAGTAGACCAACCAAGTTCTACCTTTCCTTGCACATCCGAAGCAATAGCTTGTCTACGTTGAACAGGATTCAAATTGCCATAATCTTGGCTAGATACGCTATTCGTAGAAGTGGTAGCTGGCGTATTAGCCTGTCCACTTCCTGAAGCTGATCCATAAACTTGCCAAGAACTCTTTGATGTTGTTTTAGTTGTTTGTGTTTGTGTTGGGAATAAATCTAGTATAGTTGGAGTTTCCGTAGTAGCTGTGGATGTAAGGACACCAGTATCCCCGGTACTAGGAATAGAGTCACCTTCAGCAACCCAATTACCCCAATATAAAACCGAAGAAGATTTAGCAGATATCCTCGAGGTTCCAACTTTTAAGGCAGACTCCTGTTCGGATATTATTGCCTCTTGTGCTCTTATCTCAGTTATAGAATCATTCAAAGAGAAAGATCTAGCTGCAAGCTTTCTAGCCGCTCCTCTTATCCTAGAAAATCCAGTCTTTTCTGTGTTTGAGTTAGCCTCAATTGGACGATTGGAAATATAGAATTTCTTATTGTTAAATTGAAGTATTTTTGTTGCAAGTGTCTCATCAACTTTAAATGCAATTTCTCCTTTTGCAGGCTTAGCAATATTGTTATCCACTATCGAAGGTGCACTGACCTTTTTGTTTTGATTGTCTACAAAAACCATAGAATATTCTCCAGATGAAGATAGGTCTATATTCCTAGTTGTTCCGTCAGTAGCTTTTTGGAAAAATGTAAACTTGAAATAATTATCAAAAGGACTTATCTCTATATAGGCCTTACCCATTCCATAAGAAAGAGAAGCTGTAGCAGTTGTTTGGTTTCCAGTATCCTCTCTCAGGGTGGTTCCACTAACTACAAGATTAGTGAGGGATGTATTTACTAGGGTTCTTTCAATAAAGACATTTGAAAATTTAGTTATTTCCTTCGGACTAATTTGATTAGAAGGTATTGTTAGGTTAGTTGATCCAGCTACCTTATTGTATATTTTCTGTTGCTGAGGAAGTACCTGGAGTTGCAATGGCTGAATTTGAGCTCCATACCTACTCACATCGCTTGAAGTGTACGTAGCAATTCTTATCAGTCTAGATTGATCTTTGTTATTTACTAAGGTCATAGTGTACCTTAAAGTAAATGAGGAAGCTACAGAGGGATATCTAACTATAGGTCTTAGCAAATTAGGTACATCATAAGCAGTAGTTTGGATATTACTAAAGTTAGATGTATTTAGCAAAGCTCCACCAACCTGTTCAAGGGTTTCTATTGTGTGCTGGAGGTAATAGCTATTTCCTATCGAATTTTGGAAGAGGATAAAATCTTCAGGGAATCCACCATCGTCAGTTGCGAAATACTCAAAGTAGTCTCCTTGATCGGAAGGAGCTATATAAGCACCAATGTTTTTAAAAGGATCCGTTGATTCAAGCGAAAGAGCTGCCAACAGATCAGAACCATAAGTATCATATCCATTAGTGGTTGTAGTACTTAAAATCTGGTATGCTTTAATTCTTATCGGAGATGCAGTTTGATAACCCCTTCCACTTTTGGAGGTCAAAGCTGCAAGGGTATTACTTTTATTTGAACCAGATGCTGCACCATACTTATTGTTCATATCAACAAGACTTGGAATTTTCACTTCATAGTACTTGTCGTATATGTTAGATCCTATGGTTACCGGATTAGGATTGAGTGTATAAGTTTGTGATGATCCTTTTGATAACTTAATTTGGGAAAATGTAACATAAGAACCATTAACATCCAAATACTGTACTTGGAGTATTAGTCCATCAATATTGTCCAGGTTATATCCAGCAAGAATGTGATATCTAATTGAATCATAAATTACACTGATGTTGGATGGGAATGCTATCCCCAATTCCGATGTTGGGGTAAGATCAGAATTAAAGTCATTATAAGGAACTATCAAACCAGGATCCAGTGTAACGAACGTATTCTGGTTTGTTTGTACAACGCTGTTGTTTCTTGTATTCTGAGTTGTAGATTGATCCTGATCCAAATTCATTATTTGGATGTCATCAGAAGGTTGTCCGTTATCATCTTCAAGAACACCATTTACCAATTTGTTAAACCCAACAGCAGGAGATCCAGTATTCACAAAGTATGACTCCGGATTAGGTTGGTCAGCATATAGGTACTCCATTACCAAATATGGAGCTAACTGTACAAATTTTGATGTCGTTGAAAATGCCATTTTTATATTTCTTTATTTACCAAATTGCAAGAATTTTGGGGAATAGTAAAGGCCAACTCCAATGATTGGGCCAGCTTGATATCCGTCAGTAGCCAAAGACATACCATAACCTACACCTACCCCTATTCCAAAGGGTTTCCTTGCACCCCTCAAAGCCTTACGTGTACCTGGATCGTCAACCATATCTAAAGCCTGTATATCATTAAATGAAATACCTGGAAAGGATGTGGAAGCTCTCACAAAAAGTCTACCAGTTTTGGGATCTCTGTATAATCCGGCTACTAAGTCTATCTTCTGTTCAACTGTCATATTCACCGACCCAGGATTTATTAGGGTTATTCCTTGTCCGTCAAGTACAGTATCAATCATTGTATAAGGGAGCCTTCCTCTTACCCACAATCGGTTAGTTCCGGGCAACGTTGGATTATACGTGAAACCTAAATAACTAGTGTCAATACCTATTTCATTTTCAACGGGGATAATGATTGTTGTATCCCTATAAACAACCTGAGTCTCAATTACAATCCCCGGCTTTTTATTCTTAGCTAATTCTAGTTGCTTAATAAGAAATTCCTGTTCCTCAGAAAGCTCATTATACTTAAGCTGGAAAGCAGATTTTTCAGCAAGAGCGTTTCCAAGTTTGGACTTTACAGTTCTTACGCTGTCTTGCTGAACCAAAAGATTGTTCATACTTCTCTCAGCTTCTCTTTTGGCATCCTTAGATATACCACATTGTCTTAAAAGCAAAAAAGCCAGTGCTGCGATCACAGCAACTGGTGTAATTTTGTTGTTCAGCAGGGAGGTTATCTTCGATAGGGTAGCTATCATTTCATATAAATTAATTTAAATGGATCGAGCTTACCCTCTCCATATTTTTCTTTTAGCTTTTGAACGAAGGCATGTTCTTCATCCCTAAGTCTTTCAAGCTCCTTCACTAAAGACCCAGCTTTTATATTTAGAGATTCCATTTCCTCCTGCACAGTTTCTATTTCGGCTCTTACAACAGAAAACCTATCTTTCAAAAAATTAGCTTGATCTTTTTCTTTTTTCGTTAAATCCATGGTAACTATATTTATCTAAGTTGCAAAATGCTATCTAAATTAAATGCTATGGAGATAAACCTCCTCCCCCAAGTCCATCATCTAAGCCAGATGCAGCCTGATCAACTGAAATGGTATATGTAATCCATCCACACTTATAGTTATCGTCAGAGAACGCCTGGTAGTGCAACTTTGCGCTTACTACTGATGGGAAAAACGTTATTCTAATATGTTGGCAACCAGATGTTCCAGCCCCATTATCATTGATATAAACTTTCTGTGGTGATCCAAGGAAACTTGATTGTTGAACAACCCTAATTCCGCCAAAAGAATAATTTGAGCTATTTAGGAAAAAGTCAAAAGTTCTTGACTCTACACCAGAGCTAAAAAGTCCAGAAGCCCACGAATAATTACTTCCAAAGGACAACAAAACTCTATTAGCTTTACCGTTGGCTGAAGGACTTCCGGATGGTGGAGGAGTAATAACACAAACATCATTTGTCGGATTACCACAAAGTATGTAGCTATCAGACCCATCAGATAAGAAATTCTGAGATGTTGTAGTAATGCCCTTAACAATCTTTAATCCAGTAGCACCAACAGAGCCAAAAGTAAATTTATTCTGTCTGGAGGAAGTTACAAAACTTTGACCTGTTGTGTTTAGCACCTGTAGCAAATTATTGCTTGTTTCAGACGTAGCTTGAACACTTACACCATCACCAGATCCAGAAAGGCTTGCTAAAGGAACATAAGGGTTAACTGGTGCAGCAATATATCCAGTACCACCCGGTACAGATAGAACAACACTAAAATTGGATGAACTTAAATTTACCTGACTAGAAGTAAAACTAAGCGTGGACGGAGTTGAAAATCCAAATGCTCCACTTGTTCCAGTAGCAGCTGTAAAATTAGCAGTACTTTGGGAGGATCCAACAATATTTTGACCAGATGTTTGTAAAGTCATAGTTCCACCTGTAGCAGAATATGTTGACGAAAGACCGCTTTGTAGTCTTATCTCATTTGGAAAATACCATCCATGATTATAAGAAGAACCTGTTTGAGTCCATTTAAAAGATGCAATTCCACCAGGAGTTTGTGTCAAAAACGTTTTAGCAAATCCAACAATAGGTAAATCTGCTGTTTGCGAAGTATCAGTTGAAACCATAACTTTAGAAAAGTTTGGATTCATGGATGATGTTGCACCAACCGCATCAGAAAGCACAAGATCCTTAGTATTCTGACTTCCGTTTATATAGATTGCATTATTTGAGGTAGAATTACCAGGACCAGAAATACCAGTTATGGTAGAAAAAACACCGGATGAAAGAAGAGTCTGTCCACTATTGACCCAAGATCCCGAGGTATAAACGTAAACCTGCTGACCTCCAGTAACCCCTATGTTAATCCAAATATCACCATTTTGAGATTCAGAATCACTTGGTTCGGTAGAGGAGAAAAACCAATCAGCAGCTCTTTCGCCAGTTGCACCTGCTTCACCATCTC
>Ga0255766_10000075_pt1 | contig 85805 bp, 87 predicted proteins | sample 071ome_23_FD_179966 | JGI IMG/M metagenome (GOLD analysis project Ga0255766, IMG submission 179966) | Coastal salt marsh microbial communities from the Groves Creek Marsh, Skidaway Island, Georgia - 071403BT metaG (version 2) | ecosystem: Environmental > Aquatic > Marine > Intertidal zone >...
TCCATGGTAACCCTTACATACTCTGGTGCTGAGAGAGTTATGCCACATTACAATGTAATGGGAGTTGCGAAAGCAGGTTTAGAAGCATCAGTAAAATACTTAAGCGTTGATATGGGTAAAAATGGTACAAGAGTTAACGCAATTTCAGCGGGGCCAATAAAAACATTAGCCGCATCAGGGATTGGAGACTTCAGATATATTCTAAAATGGAATGAATACAATTCACCATTAAGACGAACAGTTGATATTGAAGATGTCGGGAATGCAGCTATTTATTTATTGTCAGACCTCAGCAAATCAGTAACAGGCGAAATCCTTCATGTTGATGCAGGCTATAATATTGTAGGTATGAAGAACGAGGAAGCCCCGGATATCACGGTGACTTAGGAAAAGTGAATGTCGCATAATACATTTGGTAAAATGTTACGATTGACTACATGGGGTGAAAGTCATGGAGAAGCAATTGGTTGTGTTTTGGATGGATGTCCTCCAAATATTGAAATATCACTCAGTCAAATTCAAAAATATCTTGATAAACGTAAACCAGGGCAGTCCAAGTTTACAACTCAAAGAAAAGAAGATGATATAGTAGAGATTTTATCGGGAACAATTAGAAATGGTGAAGATAAATTTATAACCACAGGAACACCAATTTCGCTAATTATCAAAAATAAAGACCAAAGGTCAAAAGATTATAATGATATTACCGATAAATACAGACCAGGGCATGCTGATTTTACATACGCAAAAAAATATGGTTTGAGGGAACACCGCGGTGGTGGTCGATCTTCTGCGCGAGAGACAGCAATGCGTGTTGCTGGCGGAGCAATAGCAAGGAAAATTATACCCGAAATTAAAATTAGAGCTGCTCTAATTCAAATGGGGCCAAATAAAATTAAAAGAGAAAATTGGGACTGGAATTTAATAGATAATAATCCATTTTTCTGCCCTGATAAGGATGCTATACCAATATGGCAAGATTATCTTGAGAAGATACGAAAAGATGGTGACTCTACAGGCGCTATAATTGAAGTTGTTGCAGAAAACGTCCCTATTGGTCTTGGTGAACCAATTTATGGTAAATTAGATCAAGAAATTGCAGCTGCCATGATGTCTATAAATGCTGTAAAAGCGGTTGAAATTGGTGCAGGTTTTAAAACGGCTGAGATGAATGGTAGTGAAAATGCCGATGAGATTATTATTGATAATAATAATATCAAATTTTTATCCAATAATGCAGGTGGTATTTTGGGAGGAATATCAACCGGACAAGACATCATTGCCAGATTTGCAGTAAAACCGACGTCCTCAATACTCAAAAAGGTACGCACGATAGATAGTGAAAACAATAATACGGATATAATAACAAAGGGAAGACATGACCCTTGTGTCGGCATTAGGGCAGTACCTATTGGTGAGGCTATGATGGCACTTGTACTTGCAGATCATTACCTAAGGAATAGAGGTCAAATAGGATAAATTAATTTATTCTTTTTCTGCAAAGATTAACCATTCTTCATTCCCGTCTTTTCCCAAAAGAGGTGATTTAAATATTTTTATCTCTGAAAAATTCCTCAATTTAAGTAATAATATGAATTTGTTGATTGAATTCCATGTAAGTTGACTATTTTTCACAATGCCTTTCTTATTAACTTCGTTAATACCAACTTCAAATTGAGGTTTGAAGAGAATGTAAAAATAAGATCCTTTTTTTGAATATATAAGAATATCATTCAGTGCTTTAGCTAAACTAATAAAGCTTAGATCTACACTAATCAAATCTGCAGATGATATAAGATCTTTGTCTAAATCTCTAACGTCCATTTTTTCCATATTTATTACTTTGGAGTTTTCTCTTATCAAAGAGTCTAATTGATTATAACCTACATCGATCGCGTAAACCTTTTTAGAACCAAATTCCAGAAGAACTTGAGTAAATCCTCCCGTCGACGCTCCAAGGTCTAAACAGACATAATTTGATATATTTTTATGGGTCTTTTCTAGAAGATATTTTAATTTGCTCGCAGATCTTGAAACATATACTTTATAATTTTTTTTGATTTCAACTCTGTCGCCTAAAGCAATTTTCTTACTGATTTTTTTTTCAATCTTGCCGTTTACAATAATACCACTAGATTGTATTGCGTTTGCAGCAGAATTTCTTGACTTGAAGAATCTATTTTCTACTAACCAAATATCCAATCTTTGATTTGATTGACTACCTGTCATCTATCATTTGTTGAATATTTTTTACTATACTAGTTGAGTCAAGACCAGCTTCCTTTAATTGGTTTGCTTGAGTATCATGATCAATAAATTTATCTGGCATCATTAAATTTTTATAATCCAGGTTTTTATATAAGCCTAAATCTTGAATAAATTTTGTTACTTGAGCCGAAAAGCCACCAATTGAACCTTCTTCAACAGTTAGGATGTATTTGTGTGATTTAATATTATCTTGCAATAAATCAGTGTCTAATGGTTTGGCAAATCTAGCATCAATTAATGTTGGGTAGATATTTATTTTATTTAGAGATTCAATAGCCTCCATACACTCTTTTAGTATCGAGCCAAATGATATAATCAATACTTCATTTCCTTTGACTATCATGCGACCTTTTCCAATTGGAATTTTATTAATGTTATTAGGGAACTCAACACCAATACCATTCCCACGAGGATAGCGAAAGGCAATGGGTCCATCATTGTAATCAACCGCAGTTTTGACCATCCTTGCTAATTCCAATTCATCTGAAGGTGCCATTACTACAAAATTAGGGATAGAAGAGAGATACATAATATCAAATGCACCAGCATGTGTTGCTCCATCCTCACCAACCAACCCCGCTCTGTCTATAGCAAATCTGACTGGTAAATTTTGTATTCCAACATCATGAATAATTTGATCATATGCTCTTTGGAGAAATGTGGAATAAATAGCACAGAATGGCTTAAACTTATCAGTTGCAAGACCAGCCGCAAATGTTACTGCATGCTGTTCTGCTATCCCAACATCAATATATCTATCTGGAAATTTATATTGAAATGCATCAAGACCTGTTCCGGCTGGCATTGCTGCAGTAATTGCTATAATTTTATTATCCAGTGCTGCTTCATGTATTAATTGATCTGAAAAGACTTTTGTATATGTAGGAATATTTGATGGTTTTTTTTCTTGTATGCCTGTATCTACATTAAATTTTGATACTCCATGATATTTATCTGCTGAATTCTCAGCAGGTGAATATCCCTTTCCTTTCTTGGTGACAACATGAACAAGAATTGGACCATCGTTATGTGACTTAACATTTTTCAGTATTGGAAGTAGATGATTGAAATTATGTCCGTCTATTGGTCCCACATAGTAAAATCCAAGCTCTTCGAATAAAGTTCCTCCTGTAAAGAAACTTCTCCCATGCCCTTCAACTTTTTGTAAAATCTTCTTCATTGCATCTGGAAGATGTCTTATAATCCTTTTTGCGTAATTTCTAAAACCTCGATAAAATCCTCCAGATATTAATTTCGCTAGATAAGCACTCATGGCTCCTACGGGTTGTGCAATTGACATGTCATTATCGTTCAGTATAACAATTAATTTATTTTTCATTGCTCCAGCATTATTTAGTGCTTCAAATGCCATCCCCGCACTCATAGCACCATCTCCAATAACAGAAATTATGTTATAGTCTTCTTTCTGTATATCTCGTGCAATACTCATACCAAGTCCTGATGATATTGATGTAGATGAATGTGCTGCTCCAAATGGATCATATTCACTTTCTGATCTTTTTGTAAAACCAGATATACCTCCTCCAGCCCTTAGCGTGCGCATTTGCTTTCGTCTTCCAGTAAGAATTTTATGTGGATATGATTGATGCCCTACATCCCAAATAATTCGGTCATGTGGGGTATTGAAAACGTAATGTAATGCAATAGTTAACTCAACAACACCTAACCCTGCCCCTAGATGCCCTCCAGTCTGAGAAACAATTTCAATTAGTTCATTTCTTACTTCATTTGCAAGATTTGGTAAGTCTTTTTCATCTAATTTTCTAAGAATTGATGGATCATCAATTTTATCTAGATAAGGCGTTGTGTTCATCAATGATCACTTTCATCTGATAAGCTTATATCCTTTTCACTGATTATCTCACCTTTTTTGTCAATCTTAATTGCCTTGATTCTAGACTCTGCGTTTTCTAGGAGTTCTTTACAATGTTTTGCAAGTTTTGAACCGTATTCAAATTTCTCTACTGATTCGGATAATTTTACATCACCGCTTTCCAAGCCCTCAATGATTTCATTTAATTGATCCATAGCCTCCTCAAAATCAAGTGTGCTTATATCAGAAAGATTTGATTTTTTGTTCATTGCTTTAACCTATTCTCTTGATAATAAATAATTATTGATTTTGACTAAACAGTATAAAACTATATATAAATATTTTGATTGAGTTAATAAAAAAATGAAAAAAACTATTTATAAACCAAACAATTATAGTCTTAATAAAGCGATAGAAGTATTGAATCAGTCCGGGGTTATAGGTTTTCCTACAGAGACTGTCTATGGACTTGGTGGCAACGCATATTCAGATAATGCAATAAATAAGATATATGATATAAAAAATAGACCCAAAATAAATCCCTTAATTATACATGTCTCTAGTTTTAAACTAGCTGAGACTCTAGGTGAATTTACTGATACTGCAAAAAAGATTGCATTACAATTTTGGCCAGGGCCACTAACCATTTTACTTAATAGCAAAGCCAATAATGGCATCTCAGAAATTGCGACTGCAGGACTTAATTCAATTGCAATTAGGATTCCTTCAAATAAAATCGCTAATCTTTTATTAGAAAAATTTGGTAAGCCAATTGCAGCACCGAGCGCAAATCTGTCTGGCACAGTCAGTTCTACAAGCGCTTCTCATATTTATGATGATTTTGGAAATCAAATTGACATGATAATTGATGATGGACCATGCTTGCATGGCATAGAATCAACCATCATTGACGCCCGCACTCATAAACTTAAAATATTGAGAGAAGGCAGTATTACAAAAGAAAATATTTTTAGAAAAACAAAATTAATTATAAACGAGACCTCAGAGAAGAAAATTATTGTACCAGGCCAATTGGAAAAACATTATGCACCAAAGGCATCGCTTAGAATAAATGTTAAAGAGCCAGATAAAGATGAGTTTTATATTACAATAGGAAAGAGTGATAATTTTACCAACTCTATTAATTTATCACCAAATGCAGATTTATCTGAATTTGCTAATAAGATATATTCGGCTTTAAGAGAGCTAGATGATAGAAAAATCAAGAAAATTGCGATAGCTCCAATACCTAATTCCGGCATTGGAGAGGCAATTAATGATAGGCTAAAGAGAGCTTCAAAATAATTACAATTAACCATGATTAAAAGAGATTACCCAGATAGACCAATTAGTGCAGTTGCAGGTGTCATAGTTCATAATCAGAATATATTGTTAGTAAAGAAAAATGCTAATGATAATATATGGAGTTTGCCCGGAGGTGCTGTAGAACTTGGAGAGACTCTCCAAAGCGCACTGATAAGGGAAATACATGAAGAAACCTCCATTGAGGTTAATGTTCTAGGATTAATTACAAATTCTAATGTAATTAGGGTTGATGATGAAAATAATATCAGATTACATTATGTTCTATCAGTATATGAATGTTCATACATCAGAGGAGAGCCAAATTTTGGTGACGATGTGATAGATGCTTCTTGGCACAAACTGGCTGATCTAAATCAGTTAAAACTAATTGATGGAGCTCGTGATATTATTAAGGGTTATCTATAATAACTTAGTTTTCTAATATTATTCTTTTTCTATTTCTTCCAGCAATCATTAATTCTGCTCTATTTAAAGCATCAGTGATAGAAATTTTCTCTGTAAATTGCAGAATATCTTTCGCATCAATTAAATCAAATAGATTATCCCATACATCTCTCCTCTTTTGTTTAGGACAAAAAGATGAGTCAATGCCTATCAGTTTAATGCCTCTCAGAATGAAAGGGGCAACATTACTATTTAGATTTAATCCTAGAACTTGACCACAAACTGATACAACACCGGCCCTCTTCGTTTGTGTGATAATATTCTCTAAAATATTACCACCAACTACATCAACAGCTCCTGCCCATAATTCTTTTGAAAGCATCTTTGGTTTATCCATAAAATCTTGAGCATCAAGTATTTCAATAGATCCAAATTCCTCTAAATAGGACCTATTTTCTTTTTTCCGTGATGTAACAACAGATACTTCATATCCATATTTTAATAATAATTTAACTGCAATCCCACCAACAGCTCCTGATGGACCAGTTACTAGGATTTTTCCATCGCAAGGTGTAATATTATTCTCAATTATACTTTTCACAGCTAGACCAGCCGTAAGTCCAGCAGTACCCAAACCCATGACATTATCATAGGTATAATGATCTGGTATTTTGATTAATTTCTTTTCTTCAAATGAGCAGTGAGAAGATAAACCACCATGGTACAATTCACCAAGTCCCCAACCAGTTGTGAAAACTTTGTCTCCTTCTTTTATATATTTTCCTTTTGATTTAATAACTACTCCACTAAAATCTATTCCAGGTATAAGAGGAAAGTTTCTAATTATTCGAGCAGTTCCTGTTAGTGCAAGGGCATCCTTATAGTTAATCGCAGAATTTTTTATTTCAACCGTTACCTCATTATCAAGATATTTGTATCCATCAAGCTCAAGATATTGTGCTTTTGTAGTTTCTCGCTCTTGGGTAATGAGCCATGCATTAATAGTTTTTGGCATATTAATATTTTTAAAAATGATATTTCATATATAATTTATTATATAATAGATAAAATATTTTTAAAAAAATTAAACATGGATCTTTTATCAAATAGAGAAGTTATTGAAATATCGGGTAATGACTCAATTTCTTTTTTACAAAACATTGTTACAAATGACGTGACAGAAATTAATTTAAAGAAAATAATTCATTCATTTCTTCTCACAAGTAAAGGCAAAATCTTATTTGATTTCTACTTACATAAATTTGAAGAGAAGATTTTAGTTGATATAGATAGAAAATTTTCTGAGGAACTATTAAAATATCTATTTTTTTATAAACTTAGAAGTGATGTCAGACTCGATAGGTTAAATAATCTATTTGTGTACTGGACGCAGCAAAATATAAGCCATCCAAAAGATCCAAGAAATCCTGACAATGGAACGAGGTTTGTTAATTATAAATTAATGGGTGATAACATAAATGCAACTGAAGATGACTATGATGATAATAGAATTTTTAATTCCGTAGTCGAATTAGGAAAGGATTATTATTCGGATACAATATTTCCACATGAATTACCATATTATACTAAATCAATTTCATTCAAAAAGGGGTGTTTTATTGGGCAAGAGATTATTTCTAGAGTATTCCATCAAAAAGCACTTTCAAAAAAAACCTTCACAAGGTTACCTTTTAAAGGAAAACCACAACCCCCTGGCACCCCCCTAATGGATAGCCACAAACAGATTGGATTTTATGGTACGCAATCCAACAATTATTGTTTGGTATATATTGATAGAGCGTTATCGGAACCAGATATGTATCTAATTGATGGTGAACTTAAAACTAAATGATCAATTATTGAGCTTTCAATTTTTTTTTAAATTAATAAAAATTTTATCTTATTTTACTAAACTATAATTGTTTTTAGGTACGATTGTATATATATATATATAGAATGAAATTAAGGTTCTTTAAAAGATAAAGAGATAACTTACTTGACATCAATGACAAATTTACCAAATCTTGAATTCACTGCTGAATTAGCAATAGAAATGCAACCTTATTACGAGAAGGTTAGGAGAGTTATTCCAGAAATAGAATGGCCTATGCATGCTCCATATATTAAAGCCATAAATGATATCAAAAAAGAAAAGAATGCTGTTTTACTAGTACATAACTATCAAACACCAGAAATTTATCATTGTGTTGCAGATTTTGTTGGAGATAGCTTGGCGCTATCAAAAGAAGCAGCGCGTACAGATGCAGATATAATAGTACAATGTGGTGTTCATTTTATGGCTGAAACATCAAAAATATTAAATCCAGATAAGATTGTACTTTCACCAGATTTAAATGCAGGTTGTTCCCTTGCTGAATCAATTACTGCAGATGATGTTAGATCTTTAAAAACAAAGTATCCTGGAATACCAGTGGTGACCTATGTCAATACTTCTGCTGAAGTCAAAGCTGAGTCAGATATTTGTTGTACCTCAGGAAACGCAAGGAGGGTAATTGAATCTCTTGGAGTTAATAAAGTGATATTTATTCCTGACAAATATTTAGCACAAAATATTGCAAATGAGACTGATATAGAGATTATTACATGGGATACTGGCAGTTGTGAAGTTCACGAACTATTCACTCCAAATGATTTAATTGAAGCAAGAGAAAACGAAGACGATCTAAAAATTATTGCTCATCCTGAGTGTCCACCTGATGTTATTAAAGAAGCTGATTTTTCTGGATCAACTGCAAATATGATCAGTTGGGTAACGAATAATAAGCCTAAAAAAGTTATGATGGTAACAGAATGTTCTATGAGTGATAACATTGCAGCTGAAAATCCAGAGGTAGAATTTGTAAGACCATGCAATTTATGCCCACATATGAAGAAGATAACATTGCCAAAAATTCTTGATAATCTTATTTATCTGAATAATGAGATCAAAATTGATCCTATTATTGCAAAAAAGGCATTCAACGCAGTAGATAGAATGATAAAATTAGATATATCATAAGGTATATTCTAGTGAACTCACTGAATAATAGCATAGTAATTGTTGGCGCAGGACTGGCTGGTTTGTTTACAGCAATTAAACTAGCGCCTCTAAATGTAGTAATTGTTGCATCAAAAAAATTAGGTTCTGGTACATCAAGCCAATGGGCTCAGGCAGGCATTGCAGCCGCAATGGGAAAATCTGACTCAATTTCATCGCATCTCAAAGATACAATTGATGTTGGGGGTGGTATTGTAGATAAAAAAATAGCTGAACTAGTTGTAACTAATGGTCCAAATAGGGTTAATGATTTAATCGCCCTCGGTGTCCCATTTGATAAAGACACGAATAATGAGTTAATTCTTAGAAAAGAAGCGGCACATCAACATAATAGAATTGTTTCTGTTAGAGGAGATATGACGGGAAAGAAAATCATGGAGACCCTCACTCAGATTGTAAAAAAATCGGATCACATCCGGATTATTGAAGGATACAATGCTACAGAGCTTCATCAAATTGACGGTAAAATTGAAGGAATAAGTATACAAAAAGATAATAAAGTTGAGTTGATTAATTCAAATTGTGTTGTATTAGCAACAGGAGGAATTGGCCAGTTATATAAAATAACAACCAACTCAAAAGAAGCACTTGGTGATGGAGTTGGAATGGCAGCACGAGCTGGAGCCGTTTTGTCGGACATGGAATTTGTTCAATTCCATCCAACCGCTTTCGATATTGGTATTGATCCTGCTCCTCTTGCAACTGAAGCTCTGCGCGGTGAAGGGGCATTAATAGTAAATTCAAAAGATGAAAGATTTATCTACAACAGTCATAAAGATGGTGAACTGGCACCTCGTGACATTGTTTCAAGGTCAATTTTTCAGGAGCAACAAAATGGCCAAAAAGTTTTTCTAGATTGTAGGGGTGATTTGGGTAAGAGGATGATTAACGATTTCCCAACTGTTTATCAATTATGTAGAAATTCGGGCATAAATCCTAGTGAAGATAAGATTCCCATATCACCCGCCGCACACTATCATATGGGTGGTATATTAACTGATGAGGATGGAAAAACAAATATTGAAGGACTTTATGCTTGCGGTGAAAACGCATGTAGTGGTGTACATGGGGCAAATAGACTTGCATCAAACTCACTCTTAGAAGCTATTGTATTTGGGGATATAATATCAAAAAATATAAAAGAAAATACAAACAAATCAATGTCTAATAGAGAAGTTAGAATAACATTGTCTAAGTCCAAGTCCCTATCTCAACTAAAACTTCAAGAATTGAGATCCATTATGACTGAATTTGTTGGTGTAGAAAGAGATCAAGAAGGATTAGAAAAAGCCTATAGCATTGTTAAAGATATGCATAGTGAATATACCTTAGATGGATTTATAAATAATAGTTTGATAACATCCCTATTAATTATACAATCAGCATTAAAAAGAGAAGAACACAGAGGAAGTCACTATCGAAAAGATTTTCCAAAATTAAATCAGAAACTTAACTCTAGAAGTTTTATAACTTATAACGATCTTGAATTATGAGCAAAATTATGAATATACCAAATCATATCCTCTCACCGCTGGTAGAAAATGCCCTCAATGAGGATTTTGGTTCGTTTGGTGATCTCACAAGTATTTCCTTTCAAGATTCTGATAAAGAACTAACTGCATCCATAAGCTCAAATCAAGATGGAGTTATTTCAGGCTTGCTATGTGCCAAAATGGTTTTTAATAAAATCGACAACACATTAAATTTTATGCCACAAGTTAAAGATGCTGATTTTGTTAAATCTGGAACTGAAATTGTAAAAATTCAGGGGAATGCTTATTCTATTCTTGCTGGTGAAAGAACTGCATTAAATTTCTTAGGACATCTTTCTGGAATATCATCAGAGACATATAAATTAGTTCAGATGATTTCTGATACAAAGGCATTAATTCTGTCGACAAGAAAGACCACACCCGGTCTACGTGTACTTGAAAAATATGCCGTTAAATGTGGTGGCGGTCAAAACCACAGATTTGGTCTAGACTATGGTATCCTTATTAAGGATAACCATATTAAAGCAGCAGGAAGTATCAGTAAGGCAGTAGAACTGACTCTAAATAACAAACCCTATTTATCTGAAATTGAAGTTGAAGTAGATACAGTTGAACAATTTAAGGAATGCCAAGAGCTCGGTATAAAATATATATTATTAGATAATATGACTCCTGAGCAGATAGAGGAATGTATCAAATACAATAAAAACAACTCTGTTCTTGAAGCCTCAGGTGGAATTACTTCAAACACAATACAGGGTATTGCAAGAACTGGAGTAAATTATATATCCATTGGAAGATTAACTCACTCATCACCTGCGCTTGACTTAAGTTTGCATATTCTCTAAAAACTATTTTTTAATTTCAGCTTGCGCAGCAGCTAGACGGGCTATAGGAACTCTATATGGAGAACATGAAACATAATCTAAATTATTATTTGCACAAAAGATAATTGATTTAGGATCACCACCATGCTCACCGCATATACCAAGTTTAATACCAGGTTTAATCCTTCTACCTCTTTCTGCAGAAATTTTTACTAATTCACCCACGCCCTCTATATCAATTGATACAAAAGGATCCTTCTCAAGGATATTTTTATCAACATATTCCTGAAGAAACTTTGAAGAGTCATCCCTACTTATCCCAAAAGTAGTTTGTGTCAGGTCATTGGTCCCATATGAAAAGAAATCGGCAACTTCGGCTATTTCATCAGACTTTAGGGCTGCCCGAGGGAGCTCAATCATTGTACCAACAGTATAATTTAGTTCTATTTTATGCTCATACATGACGTCTTGAGCTGCTTTATCGATCACTCTCTTAACAATCTCAAGTTCCTTTCTGGATGTGATTAGTGGTACCATTATTTCTGGACAAATTATATTTTTAGTCTTGTTATAAATTTCTACGCTTGCTTCAAAAATAGCCTTTGCTTGCATTTCAGGTATTTCTGGGTATGTAATCGCCAGTCTACAACCACGATGACCTAACATAGGATTAGTTTCAATAAGTTCAGTAACTCTATCTTTCAAATTTTCAACCGATGTATTAAGAGAAGATGCAACTTCTTCAAAATCATTTTCCTCATGTGGTAAGAATTCATGTAATGGTGGGTCAAGCAATCTTATAGTTACTGGCAAGTCACCCATAACCTCAAATAACTCAATAAAATCATTCTTTTGCATTGGCAACAACTTAGACAAGGCAACCCTCCTTGCTTGCTCATCTGTTGCTAGAATCATTTCTCTAACAGAATTTATTCTACCTTCATCAAAAAACATATGTTCAGTTCGGCATAACCCTATACCTTCGGCACCAAAATTCTTTGCAACACTAGCATCAAGTTTTGTTTCTGCATTAGCACGAATTTTTAGCTTACGAATATCATCTGCCCATTTCATTATTTTTTCAAAATCACCTGATAGGTCAGGGTCCTTCATTTTGACTTCACCGCTGATAATATTACCATTTGTACCATCGATTGTTATTATATCTCCTGACTTAAATTTCTTATTGCCAACTATAAATAACTCATTTTCATAATCAATTCTTATAGATCCTGCACCCGAGATACATGGCCTGCCCATACCCCGAGCTACAACTGCTGCATGACTTGTCATTCCTCCACGGGTTGTAAGTATTCCTTGTGCTGCATGCATGCCATGTATATCCTCTGGACTTGTCTCGATCCTTGTTAGGATAACTTTTTCGCCGTCGTTTGAAGCTTTCTCTGCATCATCTGCGTTAAAAACTATTTTACCCGAAGCAGCCCCAGGTGATGCGGGTAAACCAGTGGCAATTATGTTTAGTTCTTCGCTTTCATCAATTGTGGGATGAAGTAATTGGTCAAGGCTACTTGGATCTACCCTTGAAATTGCAATTTCTTTTGAAATCACTCCTTGTTCATACATATCAACTGCTATCTTAATAGCAGCAGAAGTTGTTCTTTTACCCGAACGTGTTTGTAATATCCATAGTTTTCCTTGTTGAATTGTAAATTCAATGTCTTGCATATCAAGATAGTGTTTTTCAAGTTTATTTGCTAACCCAATCAAGTCTTGATAAATATTTGGCATAAGTTTTTCGAGCGATACAGCATCAGAATTTGCCTCTATTCTTGCCTCTTCAGTTATATTCTGTGGTGTACGAATACCTGCTACTACATCTTCACCTTGAGCATTTATTAGAAATTCTCCATAAAATTTATTCTCACCATTTGATGGGTTTCTTGTAAAAGCCACACCCGTAGCACTGTTGTCATCTAAATTACCAAATACCATGGCTTGAACATTTACAGCTGTACCCCAATGATCTGGAATATCATTTAATTTTCGGTATGTAATCGCTCTATTATTCTGCCATGATAGAAATACGGATGATATAGACCCCCATAGCTGCTCATTAACATCTTGTGGGAAATCTTTTCCAATCACTTCTTTTACTTTTTCTTTATATAATGAGACTATTGATTTCCAATCAGCACCATTTAAATCTGTATCTAGTAAGTAATTATTTTCAGCTTTATAATCCTCAAGTATATCTTCAAAATAATGGTGCTCTATATTTAAAACAACATCAGAATACATTTGGATAAATCTTCTATATGAGTCATAGGCAAACCTCTCATCTCCGCTTTTTTTGGCTAGCCCAATAACAGTTTTATCATTAAGACCAAGATTGAGAACTGTATCTAACATACCTGGCATTGATGATCTTGCACCAGACCTTACAGAGACTAACAGTGGGTCCTCATTAGAACCAAATTTGTTATCTACTAGACTTTCTATTTTGGCAATTGCATCAGCAACCTGTTCATCTAAATCATCAGGGAAATTTTTGTTATTTGCATAAAACTCGTTACAAACTTCTGTAGTAATAGTAAACCCAGGAGGAACTGGTAGACCCAGTTTAGACATTTCTGCAAGGTTAGCACCCTTACCACCTAGGAGATTACGCATATCTGCGTCACCGTCAGTCATTTCCTTGCTAAAAACATATACCCATTTACTCATAATATATCCTTTAGGTTTTATTTTATATCAACTAGTTTTAAATCTACAATGTATTGCAAAAGAAACAAAACTGAAGCCAATAGATTTATTCTATTGGTTTTAATTTTTTCATCTTCATGATTTACAACCACATTATCAAAAAAATTATTAATTTCAGGAGTCAGAATTGACAGCTGGTACAAAAAATTCTTTGCTTCATTTATATCATCAGATTTAATATTTTGTTTAGTAAGTTTTTGTATGCCTGTGTATAAATTATTTTCTTCTTCTTTTTGAAATAAATTGACTGAAATATCTTCAAATTTAGTATCCAAATAGTCACCATCAATAATATTTTTTATCCTATTTAAGGATCTAAAAAGTTCTTTCCCTTCAGTTGTCTGGACAAAATCATTAATCATCTTAATTTTTGAGTTTATTCTGTAAAAATTAGATGTTTTATCAGCCGCTATTATTGCATTAGTGATCTGAATATCAATTTGTTGGTCACTTAGAAAAGTTCTGAACCTATCAACTAAGAACTCAACTAAATCTGAAGAAAGTGAACGTGCATCACCTTGATTACATATATTTGTCTCTATAAATAATTCTTCGATTAAATGATCAAAATTTAAATCCAGGTTGTTCACAATAATATTTCTAATTATACCGTTACCAGATCTTCTCAGCGCATATGGATCTTTTGAGCCTGTTGGCTTCTCACCAATTGACCAAAAACAAACTAAATTATCAAGTTTATCTGCTAAAGATAAAATATAAGATAAATAATTAGTCGGAACTTTATCCTGAGGAGAATTTGGAAGATAATGTTCAGAGATGGCATCACAAACACTCTTATCGTATCCCTGATTTAGCGCATAATATCTTCCCATTACGCCTTGTAGCTCAGGAAATTCACCGACCATTTCTGTTAAAAGATCATTCTTAATAAGTTTTGACGCCAATATGATGTTTTCATCTTTTATATTTAGAATGGTTGATATTTTCTGAGCAATGTTTCCAATTCGTTCAATCTTATTTGATAAAGTGCCTATCTGCTTATGAAAAGTTACATTTTCAAGCAATTCACTTTTTTCAATAAGGGGTTGTGCATTATCACGATCCCAAAAATATTTAGCATCATATAATCTTGCCGATAATACTCTTTCATTTCCATTGATAATGAATTTGCCTTTATCCATTGAGTCAATATTTGACACCAAAATGAATTTGTTAGTAATTTCACCTGTCTTATTATCAACAACGGAAAAATACTTTTGGTGGCTTTTCATTGATGTAATCAATACTTCTTTGGGAAGTTCAAGAAATGCTTCTTCAAAATTCCCTATGTGAACAATTGGCCACTCAACTAATCCTGATACTTCATCCAGCAAATCTTCATCCATCAGAATTTTTAAGTCATATCGCCGCTCTATTTGCTCTAGTTGAGATAGTATCTCATTTTTTCTATCATCTACATCCAGCATCACATAGTTTTTATGTAATTCTTCTAAATAATTATTTATAGATTTGATTGATATTTGATTATTTTTAAGGAACCTATGCCCATAAGTGTAATTATTAGAGCTAATATCATCAATATCAAAATCTACTGGAATAATTTTTGTTTTATCAAATATTAGAGCAAGAATATTTCTAAGAGGTCTTACCCAACGGAGACTTCCATTACCCCACCTCATTGATTTTGGCCATGGGAATTTAGTAATTATCTCTGTAATAATTACGGGAAGTATTTCCGGTGCAAACTTTGATGGAGTTTTTTGGGTAAATTGATATCTATCACCTTTTTTATCATTGATTATGGTACAATCTTTAGTTGATTTTGCACCACATGATCTTAAAAAACCATCAATCGCAATTTTTGGAGCATCAACTCGTGGACCAAGCTTCTCAACTTCGATCTCCTCACTATATAGCTCAATTTCTTCTACAATTATTGTTAATCTTCGTGATGAATAAAATGATCTAATTTTTTCATATTTTAATCCAATTTCACTTATCTTTTGAATAAATTCATTCTCAAGATGCTTGGCAGCATTTTTTTGCATTCTTGATGGTATTTCCTCAGATAAAAGTTCTAGGACAAAGTTAGCCATATGAGCACCTATACTAAAAATCTCTTGTATTCATCCATGCATCAGCTGACTTTTTAGCTAACGACCTTACTCTTAGGATGTATGACTGTCTTTCTGTTACAGATATTGCACCACGTGCATCTAATAAATTGAACAAATGTGATGCTTTGATACATTGATCGTATGCAGGTAAAGCAAGGTTTAGATCGGCAAGTCTTTTACACTCTTTTTCAATTTTATCAAATTGATCTACAATAAGCTCTATGTCTGCATGATTAAAGTTATAATCAGAATACTCACGCTCTGCTTCTTTGAACACATCTCCATAGGTTATTTTTTTTTCATTTTGTAGACCGTTATAATTCAAGTCATATACATTATCTACACCTTGAACATACATAGCCAATCTTTCCAACCCATATGTTAGTTCACCTGTTACTGGCTTACAATCATACCCACATACTTGTTGAAAATATGTAAATTGTGATACTTCCATCCCATCACACCAAACTTCCCATCCAAGTCCCCAAGCACCAAGAGTTGGACTTTCCCAGTCGTCCTCTACAAATCTTATATCATGTTTGGATTTATCAATTCCGATATATTCAAGGCTATCAAGATAAAGATCCTGAATGTTATTTGGGGATGGTTTTAAAACTACTTGAAATTGGTAATAATGTTGCAATCTGTTTGGGTTTTCTCCAAACCTTCCATCGGTTGGCCTTCTTGATGGTTGAACATATGCGGCATTCCACTTTTGACTTCCAAGTGCTCTCAATATTGTGGCAGGATGAAAAGTTCCAGCGCCTACCTCCATATCATACGGCTGAAGAATAACACATTCATTTTGAGCCCAAAAATCTTGAAGCATTAGGATTAAATCCTGGAATGAATTACTAGGATCTTTCAATGTATTATTTTTATTAGCCATAACTCTAGCTATCTGAAATTAATGATAAGATTTATTATCTATATAGGATAAATATTTATTATACAATTTTTTTTAAATTTTACTTCTAGAGATGAGCATAATTCAACTTTTTAATGTCAATCTTGAATTTCCCCTCAGAATTTTCTCAACAGTATCCGTGTAATGACCATTTTCGTCATGCATAATCAATGGATATAATAATCGTGCTTTTGATTTTGAACCCTTTTTTAACTGAACAATAACCCTATCTGCATCTTTTCCCCCTTTAGAAGTTAGCGGTAAGATATTGATGCTGCCGTGATTACCAAGTGAATTAATCATACTCAACAAGTTTTCAACCTTATTTATAATTGTAAGTGTCCCATTGTGTTTCAATAAATTATTGGCAGCATCAATCCATCTAGGTAAATCATTGACTGAAAAAGTTTTAGCAATTTTATTATGGTGAGATGTTGGAATAATATTCTTTTGACTATCAAAATATGGAGGATTCATAAATATATGATCAAATAAAATATTCATTTTTGAACTAATTAAATGTGACCTTATCTTCGTGTCTAAAATATCTAAATTTTTTATTGTTATTTGAGTATTCATGTCATTTAATTGAACATTTCTTTGCGCAAGCGAGACATTTGTATCATCATTATCAATAGCAACAATTTCAATATCTTTCACAAAATGAGCAAGAGCTATAGATGCGGTAGCATTGCCAGTTCCAATTTCTAATACAACATCTCCAAACTTAGCAGGAACAGCTGCGGATAGAAGTATTGTATCTGATCCTGAGCGCCCGCCATCTTTAAGTTGTTCTATTGTAATTTTTCCATCAAGAAATTTATCCAAGGTAGTGGCGTGAATGTTTATAGTTTTATTCATTTTCTAAAAATTAAATTTGTTTATTAATATCAAAAAACAAATTATACCTTATGTAAATAAAAATTGAGATATTTGATGAATAAGAACGACATTGGGATAAAACAACTAATTTCATTAACTGAAGCAGATATGGCAAAGGTCAATAGCCTCATAATACAAAAAACTATGTCAAACACAGAGATGATTCCAAAAATCTCACAGTATCTTATTTCTTCAGGTGGGAAAAGATTAAGACCAATGCTTACAATTGCTTCAAGCAGACTTTGCAATTGTGATAATGAGCACTACATCACCCTAGCCGCAAGTGTTGAATTCATGCATACAGCAACTTTATTACATGACGACGTTGTAGACGATAGCCGCATGAGGAGAGGAAAAATATCAGCAAGAATGCTTTGGGGAAATGAAGCGAGTGTTCTGGTAGGAGATTACCTTCTTGGGGAAGCATTCAAAATGATGGTTGACGCTCGTTCACTAGATGCTCTTGAGGTCTTATCTAATGCTGCTGCAATAATTGCAGAGGGAGAAGTTATGCAACTAGTTTATTCAAATCAATTGTTATTAACTAAAGAACAATATTTTAAAATAATTGATCACAAAACCGCAAAATTATTTAGTGCTGCAGCTGAAATAGGTGCAATCATCTCAAACGCACCAAAAGAATATGCAGAACAACTAAGGAATTTTGGACAATTCTTAGGAATTGCTTTTCAGCTAACTGATGACGCACTTGATTATAGTCTAGATAGTAGTGATATTGGTAAAGACCTAGGTGATGATTTTTATGAAGGCAAAATAACGTATCCTATCATTATTGCGATTGAGAAGGCTGAAGCAGAGGAAAGAACAAAGTGGGAAAAATTGATGCAAAAAAAACAGCGGGATGAAAATGATTTCCAATTTGCTAGGGATATGCTAGTGACCTCTGGGGCAATTAAAGAGACTTTGATTGAAGCTGAAAAGTATGCTCATAAAGCTATTAAATGCCTTGATTGCTTTCATGATAACGAGATCAAAAAGGCAATGATTGATGGTGCCCATTTCTCCTATAATAGAGATATTTAATTTTCAATCCTAACAGATTTTATCCAAAAATTTGGATAGATAGTTCTTATATACTTCTCACTATCAACAGCATCTTCATATTTTTTATATAACCCGAAACATGTTGAACCACTCCCCGTCATTCTTGAAATAATACACCCCCTACTATCTTTAATTTTGTCTAACACATCATTAATTATGGGATATTTTTTTACAACAAGATCTTGAAGATCATTTTTTGAATACTTTAAATTTTCAATACTCAAATCATCCTTCAGAATTGTAGTTTTTTCATCTATTTTTTTAATAATGAAATTTTCAAACACCCACTTCGTAGACACTGAAATATTTGGGTACACAATCAATGCATATAATGGAGAATAAACGCTCACTCTATCGATATGCTCGCCTAAACCTGAAACTCTTGCAGAATAATTTGTATAACATACTGGAATATCTGCGCCCACTGTTTTGGCGATTAAGTCTAGATTAATATCATTAGGATTAATATTATTGTCCTCAATTAAAAACCTCATAAATGATGCAGCATCAGCTGAACCTCCCCCAAGACCAGCGGATATGGGTATTTTTTTCTCAACATGGATTGAATACTTATGTAGGTTAGGGTAATTTGCTAAAAAATATTCATAGGTTTTAATTATGGTATTATTTGTTTCTGATATATTTTCTTCAAAGGGGCTATCAAAATTTACAGATAGTTTTGATGATCTTTTGACTTTAATTGTATCACTTAAGTTTAGAAAAACTATGACACTCTCAATATTATGATACCCATCATCTCTTTTATTTAATACTTTCAAATCTAAGTTAATTTTAGCAAAAGCGGATAAAAAAGAAGTTGATTTCATACAAATAAAATTAGCCTACATATTGGAATAATTTGGTCCTCCGCCACCTTCTGGGACCTGCCAATTTATGTTTTGATTTGGGTCTTTAATGTCGCAAGTCTTACAATGCACACAATTTTGTGCATTAATTTGGAGTCTTGTTTCATTGTCATTTTTTATCCATTCATAAACTCCAGCAGGACAGTAATTTGCTGATGGTCCACCATATTCTGAATATTCACTATTTAATTGAAGAGTTGAGTCCATAACATTTAAATGTATTGGTTGATCCTCTTCGTGATTTGTTGAAGATAAGTAGACAGAAGAAAGCCTATCAAATGTATACACTCCATCTGGTTTTGGATATTCAATTACTTTAGCATTATCAATATGTATTGTAGATTCATGATCTGGTTTTTTATGGGATAATGTAATTGGAATGTTAATACCAACATCACGTAACCACATATCTAAACCACCAAGACCTATACCTATAAAGGTTCCAAATCGTGACCATAGAGGCTTAACATTTTTAACTTTAGACAACTCTTTAGCAATTGAACTTTTATCATAACTTTCTTGATATTCAACTAGCTCTTCATCTGTCTGACCACTTACAAACTTCTTAATCATCTCATCAGCAGCTAATATACCGCTCATGATAGCGTTGTGAGAGCCTTTAATCCGAGGAACATTTACAAATCCAGCAGCACAGCCAACAAGTAGCCCCCCAGGGAATGTTAATCTTGGTACAGATTGGTATCCACCTTCATTTATAACCCTTGCACCATATGAAATCCTCTTTCCACCTTCCAAAAACTCCTTAATAGACGGGTGTGTTTTAAATCTCTGCATTTCTTCGAAAGGTGAAAGGTTTGGATTTGAATAGTTCAAATGCACAACAAAACCAATAGATACCAGATTTTTATCAAAATGATACATAAATGAGCCACCACCTGTTTTACTATCTAATGGCCAACCCATAGTATGCTGAACTAACCCTGGTTTATGTTTATCCGTTGGCACTTCCCATAATTCTTTTATTCCAATGCCGTATTTTTGAAAATCTGAGTCTTTATCTAAATTATATTTTTTAATTATCTGCTTCGTTAGATGACCGCGAGCACCTTCTGCAAGAATTGTATATTTTGCTCTGATTTCCATTCCTGGCATATAGGTATCTTTTTTGTTTCCATCTTTTGATATTCCAAAATCACCGGTAACGACACCTCTTACTATATCGTTCTCATATATTATCTCAGATGCTGGAAATCCTGGATATATCTCAATTCCCATCGACTGTGCAATGTTGCTAAGCCATTTGACAACATTTGATAAACTTGTGGCATAACACTTGTGATTTGACATCAATCGAGGCAGAAGAAAATTTGGAATCCTAAGTCTCCCCGCCGGTCCCAAAATATAGAATCTATCATCAACGACTTCATCCATCACTGGAGGTTCCATATCTCTCCAATTAGGTAATAAATTATCAAGTCCAATTGGATCGATAACTGCACCAGACAAAATATGTGCTCCGACTTCTGATCCTTTTTCTAGTATCACAATATTAATATCTTTATTTTGCTTTTGTGCTTCGCTTTTAAGCCTTATTGCTGTTGCCAGCCCAGCCGGTCCAGCGCCAATAATCACAACATCTACTTCAATGGAATCTCTTGATTGCTCTTCACTCATTATCACCTTTTTGATCTTTTTATTAATTAACTTCCAATTTTAACAATTATAATTTTTTTTATATTAATTACATTAATAATAGTTACAATTAATAGAATAAATATAAAAAAATAAACTAATAATGAGAGATCTACAGAAAATTTTGTTACTTGATTGGTACCAACAGGAAAATATTACTCTTTCATTCAAAAGAGAATCAACTGATAAAAAAAAACAAAATAAAGTAATACCCTATTCACAAGAAATAGAAGATCTAACATCTATCTCTAATATTACACAATATATAGATAAAAAACCTTTATCAGACTTAAAAAAATATTCAAAACATTCTTTAATCCATGAAGGCAATAGCAACCCAGATTTCTTAGTTGTGAATGATTTCACAAATTCTACGGAACAAAGCTCAAACACAAATATTCTTTGCTCAGATGAAAGAGAATTATTGGAAAAAATGCTAAGTGCTATTGATATAAATTTGAATAATAATTCAATAATTAATGTTTTTTTTTGGCGTACACCAGGGAATAGAAATCCGACTAAAGATGAGATCGAGGATTGCATGCCAGCAGTAAAAAAATTAATAGAAGTCCTCGCTCCCAAATATATCATCACTTTGGGTGATCTTGCGCTAATGTCAATTATGGAAAGAAATTGTAATCTTATGGACTCACGCGGGAAAAAACTTAATTGTGAATATTCTTCTACACCAATATTTGCTATTTTTCATCCAAGATTATTAATTAAACAACCATCACTGAAAAGACTTGCTTGGGAAGATTTAAAATTTATAAAAGAAAATATCAAAAAAGAAATGGAACCTGCTCATGAGTGAAGCGAAAGATAAATTTATAAGTTTAAAAATAGGTATAATAACCGTCTCTGATACTAGAAATGTTGACAATGACACTTCAGGTGCATATCTATCTGACGCAATTAAGCAAAGTGGACATGAAATATCTAAGAGAGTAATCGTAAAAGATAGTATTGAACAAATACGTAATATTCTTCATGAATGGACATCCAAAAATGCAGTAGATGTGATAATCACTACTGGTGGAACTGGACTGACTGGAAGGGATAAAACTCCAGAAGCCATAGAACCACTTTTAGAAAAAAAGATTGATGGTTTTGCAGCTCTCTTTCATCAAATTAGTTCAACCAAAATTGGAACTTCAACAATACAATCAAGAGCATTCGGTGGGATATATAAAAATATATATATATTCTCTTTACCTGGATCAACAAATGCATGCAAAGATGCATGGGATGGAATTTTAAAACATCAATTAAATATTAATCATAAACCATGCAATCTTGTTGAGATCATCCCAAGGCTCTCCGAAAAATAATAATCCAGATGACAACCGAATTAAAGCCCTCATTAGACTTTGAAAATTATTATAAAAGTCGTGGTTATGAAATTATTGCAGGGTTGGATGAAGCAGGAAGAGGTCCAATTGCTGGTCCAGTTGTAGCGGCAGCTGTAATTCTTGAGCAGGAAAATATCCCATCCGGTATAGATGACTCAAAAAAACTATCAAATACTCAAATAAAAAAGTTATACTTTGAAATAATTAAGTCATCAAACGTTGGTATCGGAATAGCAGATGTTGAGTGTATTGATAGCATAAACATTTTGAATGCAACAAAATATGCAATGAATTTAGCTGGATCGATGTTAAGTAAGAAACCTAATGTGCTGCTTATTGATGGTAATTTTACAATAAATAACCAAATAAAGAACGTTCCTATAATAGGAGGAGATAGAAAATCTCTATCAATTGCGGCAGCATCAATTATAGCAAAATATATCAGAGATGAGATTATGAAAAAATTTGAATTTATTTATCCGAGTTTTTCATTTTCAAAACACAAAGGCTATCCAACATCCTTACACATCAGTGAAATTGAAAAATTTGGAATAATTGAACTACACAGAAAGACTTTTAAACCAATAAACAAAGATAAAAAAAAGTAATAATTTAGAAAATAATAACTTTTTGTTGTCAAAATATAAAAAAATAATTTTTAGCAACAAAATGTTAAAGAAAATATCAAACGAGATACCAAAAAAACTAATCAATAAGATCCTTCATGGTGACAGTTATGCAACCCTGCAGAAGTTACCAGATGACTCCATTGATTTAATATTTGCGGATCCACCCTATAATTTACAATTAAATGATACTCTCTACAGACCCGATTATAGTGAGGTTGATGCAGTTACTGAAGACTGGGATAAGTTTACTGATTTTAAATCTTATGATGAATTTACCAAAAGATGGCTTTATGAATGTAAGAGAGTATTAAAACCATCTGGTTCAATATGGGTTATTGGTAGCTATCATAACATCTTTCGCATTGGCTACATGATGCAAAATTTTGGGTTTTGGACGCTAAATGATATCATTTGGTCAAAAACTAATCCAATGCCACATTTCCGCGGCAGAAGATTTACAAACGCACATGAGACGATTATATGGGCAGCAAAAGATAAGAATTCTAGATATAGATTTAATTATGACTCTCTAAAATCATTGAATGATAATACACAAATGAGATCTGATTGGACCATTCCAATATGTAATGGTAAAGAGAGATTGAGAGATCATGATGGAAATAAAATACATCCTACACAGAAGCCTGAGGCATTATTGTATAGAGTCATACTCTCATCTTCAGATCCAAATGCAATAGTACTTGACCCCTTCCTAGGTAGTGGAACAACTGCAGTTGTAGCTAAAAAACTCGGTAGAAGATGGATAGGAATTGAAAATAATGCGGAGTACATCATAGCTGCCAATGAAAGAATTAAAAATACATCTACACCTAGCCCTGAAGCAATAGATATAAAAGCTACAAAAAGAGACCAAGTAAGAGTGCCTTTTGGTGTATTAGTTGAAAGAGGATATATTGAAATTGGAGAAAAACTATATTGTTCTAAGAAAAAAAATATAGCAATTGTTAAAGCAGATGGATCTCTGCAATCGAATGAGGTTGTTGGTTCCATTCATAAAATTGGGGCTCATTATCAGGGCACTGAAAGCTGTAATGGATGGACCTATTGGCATTATCTCAGAAATAATAACTTATTCCCCTTAGACAACCTCAGAGAGGAAATTAAATCTAATTTAGACCACAAAATAAATTAGTCTTTGATTAATTTTAGAACCTTCCTCATCAAACTTGATAAGCCTAATTTACCTATATCCCTAAGAGCAACCCAATCTGAATTCTGGAATGTATAATTATCAAGTAGTTGATGATCGCTGAAAGGTATTTCAATAACTTTTAATTGCAGTTGAAAATGTGAAAACCTATGGTTAACAATACCAACCTGGGGTATGTCTCTCTTACTAAAGTTAGTAATTAACTTTTTATAGTTTCGATCATCAACCCAATCTGTTGTTGGAAATTGATAAGTTTTTGCAAGTATTCCTTTGTCTGGTCTTTTTGAGATTAAGTATTCACCAACTCCATTTCTAATTAGAAATACGTTGCCATATCTTTTTGGTAATGATTTTAAATCTTTATTATTTCTAAAATCAAAATTTTTTTTTGACATTGCTTTGCAATGCTCTCTAATTGGACAAATATTACATGATGGATTATTGACACTACAAATAGAAGCACCCAAATCCATTAGTGCCTGAACAACATCTCTGGGTGAAGCACTTAATGTTAATTCTTCCACTAAATTTTCAACATTTTTTTTATTTATTCTTGGATTAGAATAATCCAATTGAAAAACTCTAGTGAGAACTCTTTGAATATTTGTATCAACTGCTTTTGAGGGGAGATTGTAGGCAATTGATACAATGGATGAGGACATGTACACACCAATTCCTGGGAGTTTTTTTAGTTCCTCGATATTATCTGGTATCTTGTATGAGAAATCATTAGCAATTATTTGAGATGTTTTTAATAGATTAGTCGCTCTAGAGTAATACCCTAACCCTGACCATGATTGAATAATTTCATTTTCTGAAGCATTTGATAAATCAAATAATGTAGGCCATCTACAAATAAATTTTTCAAAATATCTAATTACAGTAGATACAGTTGTTTGCTGAAGCATAAACTCACTTACTAGCACAAAATAAGGTGAGTTTTTGTCATTATAATCACTACGCCAAGGAAGATCCCTTTTATTAGACTTATACCATGAAATTAATGGGTATGTAATATCGTTTGGTTTGTACATTTTTTGAAATAAGAATATTATATTATATAGAATAGGTAAAAATGTTTTAATATGTCAACAAACCATAACATTTACAATTTTAGAAATAATAACGTAAGACTTCATATAAGTAATTTTGTTCGTGATATTATAAGTCCATTTGAAAAAAAATATGGTAAAAAGACAAGTGAACTAAATGAATTATGGAGAATTGCCCTAGGTAATGAGTATAGTGACTTCGTAAAACCAAATAAAATTACAACAGAGTATAAATATGTGAATGATGAAAGAGTACTGGTAAGAAAACTCCACATAGATGTTGACAGTACGCGAGCTCTCGAAATTACGTATAGTGCAGATAATATTATTAATAGAATAAATGAATTATATGGCGTTGATTTTATCTCACAACTTATAATTAAGAGCAAAAACAAATCAAATAATACTAATCATGTAAATAAAATTAATAACCATTATAAGAAATCTCCCTCGGGTCAAATTAAAATAAATACTGAAGGAATCAAAGATGATAATTTAAAGAATGCTTTGGTGAAACTTGGGCGCAATATACAGGAGTCATAAAAATGAAAAGAAATAATATATTAATCTCATCTGTTGCAATAGTTTGCTTATTATCCATTTTTTATTTCTCATTAAATTCACGTACAGAAACCACAGAAGAAGTAGTTTTGCAAAAAATGAATGACGTAAATGAAAAAGGATCTCAATTTTTTTTAGAAATGGAGTCTAATATAATTGATGTATCTCTTGAAGAACTAACTCTTGGAGACCCAAACGCACCTATTACAATTATTGAGTATGCGTCGATGACATGCTCTCATTGCGCTGATTTTCATAATATGACGTATCCAGATTTGAAACAAAATCACATTGATACTGGTGAAGTTAGATTTATCTTTAGAGAATTTCCACTAGACAAACTTGCTATGGCTACTTCAATGCTCGCAAGATGTGTAGATAATGAGATATCCATGGCATTTATTGAGATATTATTTAAAAACCGTGACAGATGGATGTCAGAAAACGCCCTAGTTGAATTAAAAAATTTTTCAAAGCAAGCAGGACTAGATAGCAATGAATTTGATGCTTGTCTAAACGATCAAAAACTACTTGATGATTTAATTGCTGGAAAAGAAAAAGCTATAGAAGATTATAAAATAAATTCCACTCCCTCTTTTATTATTAACGGTAAAGTGATTTCAGGCAACAAACCCTACTCATTTTTCAAATCCGAGATAGAAAAAATTTTAGCTGACTATAAGGGTGCATAAAGCTCACAATTATGGAATTAAAAAAAATTAAATTACATGGCTTTAAGTCATTTGATAAACCAACTGAATTAGATATATATCCTGGGCTAACAGGAATTGTTGGTCCAAATGGTTGCGGAAAATCTAATATACTTGATAGTCTGCAGTGGGTAATGGGCGAAACGTCCTACAAGAATCTCAGAGGATCCGAAATGGACGATGTCATTTTTTCAGGAACAGACACAAGTGCCTCCAGAAATTTTGCAGAAGTATCGGTTGTTTTGGCAGAACATAAATTATCACACAAAAATGATTCTGATAATGAATATGAAATTAGAAGAAGAATAGAGAGAAATTCAGGCTCAAAATATTTCATTAACTCAATTGAAAAAAGAGCAAAAGATGTTCAATTATTCTTCGCAGATAATTCACTTGGACCTCATTCAGTTTCCATAGTAAAGCAAGGTAATATCAACCAATTAATTGAAGCAAAACCAAGTGAACGAAGGAAAATATTAGAAGAAGCAGCCGGAATAAGCGGGCTACACCACAGAAAGCATGAAGCCATTCTAAGATTGAATGCCACAAAAGCGAATATCGAACGGATAAATGATATCATTAAGGAAATTAACACTCAATTATCCTCACTTAAAAGACAGTATAACCAAGCAGAGAAATTTAAGATTATAGCAGCAAGAATTAGACAATTTGAAAAGGAATTACTTCAAATTGAGTGGAATGCATTGACTGATAGAGAGAGTGAATTAAAAAATCAAATTTCAACTAAAGAAAATACTATTCAACTCCAAAAAAACAAAATTAATGATCTTCAAATCAAAGTTGGTAACCTAAAAAAACAAATCCAACCTATCAGAGATAACTACAACTCAACTTCAGAAGAAATTCAAAAGAAGAATAGTGCTTTATTAAACATTAAAAATGAAATCCAATATACATCAGAAAGAATTAATAATACACGAAGTCAAATATCAATAATTAAACAAGATATTCAAAGAGAAATAAAGAACTCAGCAGATCACAAAGAACAATTGCAAAAATTAGCGATTAAAAAACAGGAACTGCAGAGAAATCTCAATGAGATAAATAAGATAGAACATGAAGTAATAGAGTCATCTTTGGGCGCAACACAAAACTATAAGTCCCTTGAAGAAGAATATAATAACTTTCTCTCAAAACTAGTGGAAAAGAAAACAGAAAAAACAACAATTGAGAATCAAATTAATGACATTGAAAAATCGATCTTACATCACTCTGCTCAATTAGATGGTCTGGTGCAGGAAGAAAAAAAAATAAAATTGGAAAATAATCTTGAAAAGAATCGGCAGAGTCTTAATGAAAAACAAATATTGTTAGAAAATAATGTAAAGACACTATTAAGTGACATATCAGAAAAAGAAGCCCTAAAAGAAAAATTATTACAAGACATTCAAAACAATAAAAACCAAATTATTGAACAAGAATTCAAAATTAAGCAACTTACTATTTCTAGGGAAAATATTGAAACGTACCTAAAGGAAAATGATACATCAGGCTCAATTATTGAATCAATTGAAATTGAAGATACGTATAAAGTATTAGTTAGCTCTATACTTGAGGATTTAGAAAACTCAACATTAGATGAAGATACAAAGTATTGGCTAAATAAAAAGGCAATTCATTTAAATAAGTTTGATAAATCTATCAAACCACTATCTGATATTGTACGAGGGCCAAAAGAAATAGCTTTATTCCTTCAATTTTCAGGGTTTACAGAAGAAAAAGATATCAAAAAGATACTAGAACTATTAGAACCTGGACAACAAGTTATAAATTCTGATGGTAAAATTATTAGATGGGATGGGCTCATAAAAAAAATTAATATTAACGATGAAACAAGCAATATATTAGCTGCCAAAATTAATTTTAAAAAAAATCTAGATCAAGCAGAAATAATTGATATTGAAATAAAAAAATTAGAAACTCAACAAAATCAGATTGAGTCAAAATATAAATTGACAATAGAAGAAGAAAAAAAATTGAAAGAATCATGGAGTGCAAAAATAAACGAACAACAAAAGAATATTAATTCACTTCAAATGATTAATGAAGAAATAGTTTTGGCACAAGATATAGCCACGCAAATAAAGACAAAAATAAATACTGAAAATGATACTCTCAAGAGTCTGAATGAGAGAATTCAATCACTACGATCGCAAACAATAAAGCAAGATAATATTGATGTCCTAGAAAAGAATCTGGGCAAGGTAAGACAAGAATTTTATAATGCAAAAACCATAGCAGATATGAAGGAAGCGAATACTCAAAATTTATTGAAGGAAAAAAGAGAACTTGAAAAAAATCTTGAAGATATTGTTGCAAGTGAAGACTCATGGGAAAATAGAAAAATTCAATCCGATATTCACCTTAAAGAATTAAATTCTCGAATAGAGAATTTGGATATCCAGCTCAACAAACTCCAACATGTGCCATCACAGCTAGAGAATGAACAAAAAGAGATTGATCTGAGTATACAAGATCTATCCCGGAAAAGGCTGACTTTCAAAGAGGAGCTATTAGTGAAAGAGAATGAATTTGAAGCTAATTCAGCAGACATTAAGATCCAAGAGAATAATTTATCTCGAGAGTCAGAGATTTTAGTCCATGCTAGAGCCCAGATTGAAAATCTTGAAGAAAAGAAGATTGACTTAAAAGATAAAATAAAAATTAATCTTGAAATCGAGATAGATAATTTACTTGATGATTTTAATCCTGAATTAGATAAAGAGACTATAATTAATGCACTCGCGGCAGCACATAGACAACGCGAACAAATTGGAGCAGTGAACCTTACTGCGGAAGATGAGTACATTGAAGTTAAAAATAGATACGATCAGCTCATAATTGAACGAGATGACTTACTGTCTGCGACTGAAAATCTTCAAAAAGGAATTGTTGAAATAGATAAAGAGGCAAGAGCTAGATTACTTAATTCCTATGAGAATGTTAATAATAATTTCAAATTATTATTCGAAAAATTATTTGATGGCGGTAAAGCTGAGTTAAGATTAAATACCGAAGAGGATATTCTAGAGTCAGGGCTCGATATTATAGCGTGGCCACCTGGCAAAAAACCCCAGACAATTTCATTATTATCAGGTGGCGAACAGGCGCTAACAGTGATTGCTCTCATAATTGCAGTTTTTTTAGAAAATCCTTCACCAATATGCATATTAGATGAAGTTGATGCTCCATTAGATGATAATAACGTAAAAAAATTCTGTGATCTGCTTGATGAACTATCAAAAAGTACAAAAACAAAATTTTTAATTGTCACTCATCATCCCTATACCATGTCAAGAATGGATAGGCTCTATGGAGTGACAATGGCAAAAAGAGGAGAAAGTGTAATATTATCAGTTGATTTAAATCAGGCAGAAAATATAGTGAAAGAAAATTATGTCGCGTGATGAAAAAAGTGCAGCAGAAGAAAAATTAAAAGAAATAGCTGAGAAGATCGAAAAATACAAACTCAGTCATACTCCAAATGATATTAAACAAAAAAATAAACGAGGAAGACAAATATCTATTGCCATGAGACTTTCAACAGAGCTTGTAGTGGCGTCGATTGTTGGAGCAATTCTTGGCTGGTATATAGATAAATGGTTAAATACAAAGCCAATATTTTTTATCATTTTTTTGCTTCTTGGAGTTATTTCCGGAGTAAAAACTGCAATAGCTACATCAAAGCAATTATATGATGAAAGCTAATTACTAAATTGATTCACAATTTAGTGTATTTTTTTTATCAAAAATAATAAATTTACTACCAAAAATGTTAAAACTTATATATAAGTTAGTTGTAAAAATGAGGATTAAATAATGGCTGCTGAAAAATCTGGTGCTCCTGATCCAATGCATCAGTTTGACATCGTTGAACTGATTGATATAGAGTTGTTCGGGCTCAACCTATCTTTTACAAACTCATCATTGTTTATGGTATTCAGTGTTGCCCTAATTATTTTCTTAACACTCTTTTCATTTAATGGGAGAGCGACAATACCAACAAGACTCCAATCTATTGCTGAATTGTCATATGAATTCGTGGCTAAAATGGTTAGAGACAATGTTGGAGATGAGGGTCAAAAATATTTCCCATTCATTTTCTGTTTATTCATGTTCGTACTTTTCTGCAACATGCTTGGAATGATTCCCTATACGTTTACAGTCACAAGCCACATAATTGTAACCTTTGCACTAGCAATAGTAATATTTTTTGGTGTAACACTTATTGGGTTTATTATGCACGGTATAAAATTCTTTAATTTCTTTGTGCCCAGTGGTGTGCCAAAAGCGTTATTACCACTATTAGTTGTGATTGAGGTTATTTCATATTTAACTAGACCAGTAAGTTTATCTGTGAGGTTATTTGCAAACATGATGGCAGGACATACTATGTTAAAGGTTTTCGGCTTTTTTGTTGCAGGCATGTTCTTTTCAGGAAATTTATTTATTTCCCCTCTCGGTATAGCTCCGTTAGCTTTTATCGTTGCTTTTACTGGATTAGAAATACTCGTAGCATTTTTACAGGCATATGTTTTTGCAATCTTAACTTGTATATACTTGAATGATTCAATTCACATGCATTAGCATTAATCGTTATTAAATTAAAAAGGAGATAAAAATGGAACCAGAAGCAGCTAAATTAATTGGAGCAGGTCTTGCGACAATAGCACTAGCAGGTGCAGGTATAGGTATTGGAACAATTTTTGGTAATTACTTATCAGGTGCTCTAAGAAACCCATCTGCAGCGCCAGGACAATTCCCAAACTTGCTATTAGGTTTTGCCCTTGCTGAAGCGACAGGACTTTTTGGACTTGTTATCGCTCTGATACTTCTATTCGTTGTATAATAACTTAATCTTATTAGCGGATAGGTATTTATGTCTGAATCAAGTATGCCTCAGTTAAATCCAGAATATTTTGCTTCGCAAATATTCTGGCTTATCTTTTCTTTTGCCATTTTATACATTGTCATGGCAAAATTTGCATTGCCAAAGATTGCGAATGTAATTGAATCAAGGGAAGATATAATAGCTCGTGATCTTGAAGATGCAGAAAACTATAAGAAAGATTCTGAGGCAACCGAACTAAAATATACAAATGCTATAAAAGAGGCGCAAAATAAGGCCTCTGAGACACTAGCAATTTCAAGAGACAAACTAAATAAACAAATTGAAGCTGATAAAAAAACTTTTGATCAAGAAAGCGCTGAATTAGCCTCTAAATTTATTGCCGATCTTGATATAAAAAAACAGAAAGTCTTGCAAGACTCAGAGCAAATAGCGAATGATGTAGCAATCGATATCATTAATAAGATACTTGGAACGGATGCACTTAATCAAGATAATGTAAAAAGTTCAATAAAAACAATGTTGAAAAACTAGTAGGTGGATGAATGTTAGAAAAAGACGCAACATGGGTAGCAATTGGTTTTATCTTATTCATACTTTTGCTTGTTTACTTCAAAGTTCCCGGACAAATCACAAAAATTTTAGATAATCGAGCTGATAAGATAAGAAGCGAACTCGATGAAGCTAAGAAGTTGAGAGAAGAAGCTCAATCTATGTTAGCAGATTTTCAGAAAAAAAATAAAGAAGCTGAAAAAAATGCAAAAGCGCTTATTGATGAAGCAAAAAAATTAGCTAAGAACTACGAGAAAGAAGCAAAGTCAAAGTTTGATGAAAATATGGAAAGAAGAAAAAAACTTCTTGATGAAAAGCTGAAAAGAGCTGAAGTAGAAGCTCTCAATCAAATCAAGAATGATATTACTGATATTGTTTTTGATGCGATTGACAAATCTTTATCAAACAATAACATTAACAAGAAAGCTTCTGATAGAATCATTGATAGCGGAATAAAAGAAATTACCAAATAATTTTATTTATTTTTATTATATTCAATCTGATCAGCTGTCAGTTTAAACCCAACTAGAATTTTGTAATCCTGAGATCTTTTGGATTGTTCAAAATCAAGTCTATAGTTGTTCACAACATATTCAAACCTGGCCAATGAAGCACCATCGGGTATTTCTACATCAATATCGATGTATTTTCTAGATAAAACTTCCTTCTTATTATTTACGATAGCTATGAACGCTGGCAGTTCATAATTATTATCCATTGCTCGTTGTCCAAGAGAAATTGTACCAATTATATATAAATTTCCCAATGAATAATCTTGTTCAACATTGCATTCATAATCTACTCTATCTATTCTTCCTCTATAAATAACATTAGCCTCATCAAAAGAGCCAAAATCCATAAACTCATTTATGCTGATGGCATCAGCAAGGATCATTGGTTTTGGGCAAACAACTTCTTCAGCTACATTTTTATTAAACGGATTTATATTATATTTAGATAGATCTGGCATGCCAAGATTTGGCATGCTAAAATCAGAGACTGTCTCGCATGCTGATAACATTAAGACTAATATGATTGGAAGAAATTTTTTCATTTACTATTCGTGAAATATATTTGAACTATTATTTTCTTATATATATTATTCATAATATCATTTGTAAATCCATATGAATATACTTTGTTGAATACTTGTGTGGATAATAAATAAAACTAAAAGGAAACATATAAAATAAACGAATTAAATGTACATTTAGCGAACCCGAGGGGGTTTTGTGCAGGAGTTGAAAGAGCAATTCAGATTGTAGAGGAAGCATTATTGGAGTATGGACCACCTGTTTTTGTTCGGCATGATATCGTTCATAATAAAACTGTTGTGAATGAATTGAAATCAAAAGGAGTTATTTTTGTTGAAGAATTAGATGAGATCCCTAATACAAAGCAACCAATAATATTTTCTGCACACGGTGTAGCTAAATCAATTATTAATGATGCAAAGAATAATAATTTGAATATTATTGATGCCACTTGCCCATTAGTCTCTAAAGTGCATATTGAAGCAACAAAACTTCATAATAATGGATATGAAATTATACTAATTGGGCATAAGAATCACCCAGAGGTCATCGGTACTATTGGGCAATTACCACATGGCTCAATTAAATTAATAGAAGATATAGATGATGCTAAAAAATTTATACCCAATCAAATAAATAAATTAGCCTATATTACTCAGACAACATTATCTGTTGACGATACGATTGAGATCATTAATTTACTAAAATCTAAGTATCCAAGTATTAAGTCACCTCATAAAAATGATATATGTTATGCAACTACGAATAGACAAGAAGTTGTAAAAAATATTTCTAAAGTAGCAGACGTTATTTTTGTTGTTGGCTCAGAACATAGTTCAAACTCTCAACGATTAGTTGAGGTTGGTAAAAAATCTGGTTGCAAAGCTAGCTATCTAATAGAAGATGAAACTAAAATAAAATGGGATGTTTTAGATAATATTAAAAATCTAGCAATTACTGCCGGTGCATCGGCTCCTGAGATTATTGTTGAGAGAATTATCAAAGAAATTTCAAAAAAATATAAAATTAATTTAGTTCACAATACATATACCGAAGAAAATATAACCTTTAAATTACCCAAGATTAGAAGATAGATTAATAAATGGCGGTATATACCAAAGTAGATCTAGTTGAGGCTCAAAATTTTATTAATAAGAATTATGAGCTAGAAGATATTTTGTCCATTGTTGAGATCTCAGAGGGCGTAGAAAATACTAACTATGTTTTAGAGACAAGTAATAACAAATATATCCTAACTTTATATGAAGACCGTGTATCAGTATCAGATTTACCATTCTTTATTGATTTGATGGTTTATCTTGATAATAGAAATATAGTATGTCCTAAACCAATAAGAATGAAAAGTGGTAAATATATCGAAGTTTTAAATGACCGATATGCAGCAATATTTAGTTTTTTGAGTGGAAATTCTACTCGAAAAATAACAAATAAAAATTGTTTCCTAGTTGGACAGACTCTTGCAAATCTCCATGAACAAACTTCTGAAATAAAAATAACGCGTCAGAATCAACTATCTCAAAAACATTTGCCTAAATTATTTGACTCAATAAAAAATGAGTCTTTTGAAATTAGAAAATCCCTAAAATCTGAAATTAAGGATGAATTAAATTATTTAAATTCAAATTGGCCTACAGACCTTCCGAGTGGAATAATTCATGGTGATTTATTCCCTGATAATATATTTTTTAATGGCGATAAACTAAGTGGAGTTATCGACTTCTATTTTGCATGCAATGATCTATACGTACTTGATATTGGTATATCTATAAATGCATGGTGCTTCGAGAAAGACAATTCATTCAATATTACTAAGGCAAAGTATTTACTCCGAGGATATAACTCAATTAAAGAACTAACTTCTCAAGAAATTGCTTCATTACCAATAATGTGTAGGGGAAGCGCTCTGAGATTCTTACTAACAAGATTAATTGATTGGAATAAATCAGATGATAATGCACTAGTTATACCAAAAGATCCTATTGAGTATTATGCAAAATTAAAATTTCATCAAACTGTAATGAGTGCAAAGGACTATGGACTATATGACTGATAAAGTTGAAATCTATACAGATGGAGCGTGTTCTGGTAATCCAGGTATTGGTGGTTGGGGAGCTTATCTTAAGTATAAAGATAATGTGAAGGAATTATCAGGATCTGATGAAAATACTACAAATAATCGAATGGAATTAGTTGCAGCAATTGAAGGATTAAAGATATTAAAAAAACGTTCTGAAGTTAATTTATATACGGACTCTGTTTACCTCAAAGATGGAATAACAAAATGGATATTCAATTGGCAGAAAAACAATTGGAAAAATGCTAATAAAAAAGATGTGAAGAATAAAGATTTATGGATTCAGCTTCTAGAGGTAGTTAATAAGCATGATATCAATTGGATATGGGTAAAGGGACATGAAGGTAATATAGGAAATGAAATTGCAGATAATCTTGCAACATCTGCAATAAGTAATTTTAAGGGTTTATAATAAAATCTTCTAAGAAGAATTGTTCATCTTTCTCTATTAGAAATGTCATTTTGATATCCTTATTCTTAAAATCTTCATCATATGATCTGAATGTAAAATTATAATTCATATAATTTTTCTGTTTGGATTGGTTGTCGGATAAAAAATAGTCATCTGAAGTTAATGGAAAAATGGCATCTATTCTTTCATTAAAGATAATTTGAAGATTATCATCTGATTTTATGTCATAAAATATAATATCATTTATAAAAATAATATTATCACTTCTATATTTTGGAATATCTTTTAAAGCATTTTGGATCAATTTATATCTAATTTTACTATAATTAGTCGGTTTATCATCTAATTTAAAAGATATTGTCTGGTTAATAGGAATACAAACAAGATTGCAAACACCAAAATTCATATCTAACTCAATATCATCTCCATATTCATAGTTTTCGAGTGATATCGTAATTGGTATCAAAACTGAGTCCTTATAAATATAATTAGTGCCAAATTCATCTTTTAACAGATTAGGTGTAGGCCAATTAATATAATAATCATTGATATACTTGTTCTTGATAATTATTGAGGGCTCAATTCCACTGTCACCTGGATTTGACCAATAAGTATAAGTATTATCTTCTAATAATACTTCTACACCAATGTGGGTCAATTCGCCGTGAACTTCGGATGTAATAATCCGTATTTTTGAATATGTATTATGATACCAGTCATCATCACTACTATCTAATACTAATATATTCATTACACCGAGTGTAATTAAAAATAGAACAAAAAATAGATGGGCTAAAATTCTAATATTTTTGGCCATTATTAATTTCATTATATTTATTTTTAGTGAGACCAAAAAGTAAGTGGTCTTCCCATTTACCATTAATACGAAGAAATTCTTTTGCATATCCCTCTTCTTCAAAACCAATATTAATCAAAAGGTTTTTTGATGCAATATTCCTAGGAATGCACGCCGCTTCAATTCTGTTGAATTTAAGTTCTAAAAATAATTGTTTAATTAACAATTTCAAAGCATTTCTCATATAGCCTTTTCGTGAGTAATTTTGACCAATCCAATAACCAAGTGTACAACTTTGTGAGATACCAGTTTTAATGTTAAAAACATTTACACCACCAACTAATTCATTATCTGCGTTAAAAATAAAAAAAGAATATTGGAGATTGTTTTTTCTTTTCTGAGAATAAATTGAGAGTAACTTCAAATATCTATTAAAACTATGTTCTCCAGGTCGCCAGGTTGGTTCCCATGGAGTTAAAAAATCCCTACTCTTTTCCCTCACAGCCTTCCAACTTTTGTAATCAAAAATTGATGGATATTTAAGTGTAATCTCAGATGATGATATTGATTGATTTTTTTTATAGAATACCAAGTTAAGACTCCGATATTATTTATAAAAGCTCACTATATCTTCCTTAGCTCTAAGAGTCTTAATAGCACCGAGTGCACTAATTGTCATTTTTTCTGGTATAAATGTCTTTTCAATAAATTCTTTTATATGGTTCAAATTTATTGCTTCTATTTTATTTAGAGTCTCATTAATATCAATGACCCGATCATAAATTGATACTTGTCGTGCAATTTGATTCATTCTTGCCATTGGATTTTCTGATGACATTAATAATCCTGCTCGTATCTGTTTTTTTGCTTTATTTATTTCCTGCTCTGAAATGTTACATTTAGATAATAATATTTCATTTGCAACAGCTTCACTATACTCATTAACTTTTTCTGGTGATGTAGCAGAGTAAACCCCAAAAACTCCTGTATCCCTATATGAACTAGAAAAAGAGAATACGCTGTATGCCAGCCCTAATTTTTCTCTTATATTTTGAAATAATCTAGATGACATACCGCCACCTAAAATGTTTGAGAAAATATGAGATACATACAAATCATCAGCGAAATATGAACAACCTTCAAATGCATATATAATATGTGCCTGTTCAATATTCCTCTCTTCTCTAATTTCAGAAGGGTTATATTCAGCATCTTTGATGGTAGGTGTTTTTCCTTTGGGTATTGAGTTAAAATATTTATTACATAGATCCACTAATTCTTCATGTTTTATAGCTCCTGTTGCTACAATTGTTAAATTTTCTGCATGATAGTGATCATCTAAATAGTTTTTGATATTTTCTGATTTAATACTCATTAAAGTCTCTTTATTTCCAAGTATAGATCTGCCGATAGCTTGATCTTGGTAGGCAGCACTTTGGAAATTTTCAAAAACCATATCATCTGGTGAGTCAATTGTAGAAGCTAATTCTTGCAGTATAACATTTTTTTCTCTACTCAATTCAATAGGATCGAATACTGAGTTTTGTATGATATCAGATAAAATTGACACACCAATCTCAACGTCATTTTTTAGTAATCTAACATAATATGATGTTCTCTCCACACTTGTTGAAGCATTAATATCCCCTCCAACATTTTCTATCTCAAGGGCAATTTGTTTTGCTGTTCTTGATTTTGTACCCTTGAATGCCATATGTTCCAATAAATGTGATATACCTTGTTCACTCTTCTTCTCATTCCTGGATCCAACCTCAGCCCAAACACCAAGGGACACAGAACTAAAATTTGGCATATATTGTGATATTACTCTAATATTATTATCAATCTTGCTATCTGTAATTAACATCTACTTATTTCCTATAATTATTTAAAATATATTCTTTGATTTCACTTAGTTTATTATTCTTTGAAAGAATTCTTTCTTCTTGCTCATATATATTAACATTAGTTATTGGTATTTCAGGATATATTCCGATAGCCTTATCAACTGTTTCTGGAAATTTTGCAGGGTGTGCGGTGGACAAAATAACTGACTGTTCATATTTGTTTTTAAATTGTATACCCATTGCAACTGCAGTGTGAGGATCTATAATTTCACCATATTCTAAATATACTTTTCTAATTATATCTAATGTCTCAGAATCATCCAAAGATCCAGCCCCGAAAGAAGCTCTAAATTGAGACAATTGATTGTTATCTAATTTAAATCTATTGTGATTAGCAAGATCTGACATTTTTTCACAAACTATTTTTGACTTTCTACCCACTAAATCAAATAGTAACCGTTCAAAATTACTTGAAATCTGTATATCCATAGATGGTGAAATTGTAGGGATAACTCCAGAAATCGCATAATTACCTGATTTAAAACATTCCTCTAGAATATTATTTTTATTTGTAGCGACAACTAACTGATTGATACTTAAACCCATCTTCTTTGCAATATATCCTGCAAAAATATCCCCAAAATTACCAGTTGGCACAATAAAATTTATTTTACCAGATTTATCATTAAGCTGACTGCAAGCTGAAAAATAATACATTATCTGAATCATTATTCTTGCCCAGTTTATTGAATTAACAGCAGTTAGTTGGACACTATCTGAGAGTTTCTTATCTTTAAATAGAGCTTTTACAATATTCTGACAATCATCAAATGTGCCATCAATCGAAATAACATGTACATTACTAGATGAATTTGTTGTCATGAATCTTCTTTGAACTTCTGAGATTCTATCTTTTGGGAACAAAACATACAAATCAATGTTATTTTTATTTGCAAAAGCTGATACAGCGGCACCACCTGTATCACCGGAAGTTGCGCAAATTATAGACGCTCTTTTTTTATTTCTATCTAATACATGTTCGATCATCCTTGATAATAACTGCATAGCTAAGTCTTTGAAAGCTAGTGTAGGTCCATGATGAAGCTCTAGAATAGATATTTTATCATTAATTGTTTTTAATGGTGTTACCCTCCTATCTCTAAAGGTAGAATAGGATTCTTCAATCATTTGTGATAGTTTTGAGATTTCAAATGTATCTCCAGTAAATAGCTTTATAATTTCAAAGGTAATATTTTGATAGTCTTTAGAGAGAAGATCTTTAATTGTATTTTCATCCAGTTCAGGAATAAACTCAGGAACGAAAAGACCGCCATCATCAGCTAGACCTTTTAGAAGTATATCTTCAAAGGAAAACTTGTGTTTTTGATCACGTGTGCTGATATATTGCATTTTAACGTATCTCTCTTCTACTTTTTATTATTGAATATAAATATATAAATAATAATACTGTTGCAAGACTATACCATGTAATTGCGTATGATAGATGATTATCAGAAAAAGTTAATTTTGTTTCGTTTGATTGAGGTAAGTTAATGCTAGTATCAATTAAATCAATATAAAAAACTGTTTTTATTTCTATTCCAAAAAATTTACTCAGATCCTCTTTATTAAATAAATAAGCAACTTTTTCTTTGAAATTTGCTTCAGGCGTAAATATATTATTTTTCTCGTATCTTTTTATATATCCTTCAATTGAAACGTTAGAAGTTGTATCATTGTATTTTGGATAATTACTAATATTTGTTTGTGGTACAAATCCTCTATTTACAATTAACACATCATTATCTTTAACTATAAAAGGAGTTAGTATCCAGTAGCCGGCTCCACCAAATTCTCCTCTGGGATTTGATAAGTTAGCAAAAACACGTGCCTCTAATCCATTCATGTATTTACCTTCTATGTTTACTTTCTTGTATAACCAATCGTTTAAATTTTCTGCTGTAATTTCTATATTATCTAACAAGATAGTTTCGTAGCTGGTTCGCTTAATTTGGTCTAATAATTCAGCTTTCTGTGCCTTACGATCTAATTGCCATGACCCAAGGCAAAGTAATATGACAAAGGTAAATATTACAAGAAGGTTTAATGTTAATAACTTAAGTTTACTCATTCTATACTTCATTAGATCTTTTTATTTCATATGCTGAGTATAAAAATAAACTCTTCACAGGTCGCTTAATCAGTAATGATAAGAGTATTGTCATTGGCACCCATATAATTAATTGTATAACTAAATCAGGTTTGTAGTTAAATTCTGTGTATAATACACCACCCATGATGATTATACCAACTATCAGAATAACAAAAAAAGTATCAGCATCACCTAAATGATATCCAGAATAGTTTTCTGAGCATTTTTCACATTTTTTCTTTGTAATAAAAAGATTAGTAAATGTAGATGAGTTAACACAATTAGGACAAAGCCCTAATATGACAATTTTAAATAAACGTGAAAAATTACTTTTAAGTAAATACAATTAATTTTGGCAAATATTATTAATGAGGAATAATATCTCCAGCTCCCCAAACATATATAGCAGCAAACAGGAAGAGCCAGACAACATCAACAAAATGCCAATACCAAGCAGCAGCTTCAAATCCAAAATGGCTATCTTTTTTGAAATGTCCCGCACCAACGCGCAAAGTGCATACAATTAGGAATATTGTACCTACGAGCACATGAAAACCATGGAATCCAGTAGCCATGAAAAAAGTTGCTCCATAAATATGACCACTAAAATCAAATGCGGCATGACTATATTCATAGGCTTGTATGCATGTAAAGATTGCTCCTAAAGCAACTGTTAATAATAAACCAAGTCTCAGTCCTTTACGATCATCGTGAAGTAATGAGTGATGTGCCCATGTTACAGCAGTACCAGATGTTAGAAGGATTAATGTATTTAATAATGGTAGATGCCAAGGATCAAAAGTTGCAATCTGGTCTGGTGGCCAATGTCCACCTGTTAAATCAGTTCTTAGATACTGTTGAACTTCCCCTGCATACAGTGAAGCATCAAAGTATGACCAGAACCACGCAACAAAAAACATTACCTCTGAGGCAATGAACATAATCATACCATATCTAAGATGCAATTGAACGACTGGAGTATGATCACCTTTATGAGCTTCCTTGATCACCTCTCTCCACCAACCGTACATTGTATAAAGAACTGCTAAGAGACCTAAAATTAGAAGCCAGTAACTATCTTGATGAAAATATAAAACAGCTCCGATTGCGGTAATAAAAGCTGAAATGGCTCCAATTACAGGCCACGGGCTTGGATCAACTAGATGATAGTCATGATTTTTTGTATGGGTTTCACTCATAATTGTTGTCTCTTAATAGATGAATAGTTTCATTCAATTTTGCCTTATTATATACATAATTTTTTCACAATAAATCCTTATTTTTAAAAAAAGTATAAGAAATAGTAATTGTATCAACATCTTTTAATTCTTTATCACGATCAATTGAAGGGTCTATGAAAAAAGTTAAAGGCATATTAATTTCTTCTTCAGGTTTTAGTTCTTGGCCTGTAAAACAGAAACATTCTACTTTGAGAATATATGCAGCTGCTTCAGCTGGAATCACATTATACGTAGCCACTCCATTTGTAATAAAATTTGATAAGTTTTTTGCTTCGTAATACGTGAAGATGTTATCTCCTGTTTTAATTTTATCGGATATTTTTTCTGAGGTTACTGACCAATTTAGATCAGATGATATATTAGTGTCATAACGAATAATAAATTCACGATCACCAATCTCAGATGATACATTAATTACACTTGGTGTTCCTTTGTATCCTGTAATTTTACAAAATAATTCATATAATGGGACAGCTGCGAGTGATAACCCTCCCATGAACAAGATAATCGATAAACATAAGACTAATATTTTTTTATTATTATTCATTAAAATAGCTTATTTACTGGGAGATATTAGAGATTAGTTGAAGAATTGTTGTAACAAAAAATATTACAACCAATAAGAATAAAATTATTGCAATTGCTTGTGATTTTTTTCTTCTATTAGAGAGGAATATATCTTTTTTTGTTTTATTATTATTTAAATCATTATTACTCATAGAAAATTTACCCCCCCAAGATAAGACTTATAAAAATAGTCAATTAGAAATAAGATATAAATTAAAAACAGATATAATATTGAATACAAGAATAATCTTTTCGAGTGTTTTTTTTGCTTTTGCTCATCGCTTGATTTATATAATTGAAGAGAGATAATTATAAAGACAACACTTAAAATAATTGCTGGTATTAGGAACAAAATTGAGACCATCCCAATATAATATGGTGCAATGACGGAAATTGACATTACTATTGAATAATAAACAATTTGACGTTTTGTATAATCATTACCTACTACATTTGGCATCATAGGAATACTAGCTTTTTCATAATCACTTGATGTAACAATAGCGAGAGCCCAAAAATGTGGTGGAGTCCATAAAAAAATTATAAAAAATAGTATAATAGGCTCGATCGCGATTGGTGCACCAGTTGATAACCAACCAATTATTGGTGGAAAAGCACCTGCAGCCCCTCCTATTACTATATTCTGCATTGTTCTTCTTTTTAACCACATTGTATATATGACTGCGTAAAAGAATATTGTGAAGGCTAAGAGAAATGAGGCGCTCCAGTTGATCAGTATGCCCATAATTACAACTGAACCAGCAGATATTACCATTCCATATGTAAGTGCCTCATTTTTGTTTATGTTGCCTGCTGGAATTGGCCTATTAATTGTCCTCTTCATTAATCTATCAATATCAGAGTCATACCACATATTGAGAACACCGGATGCACCAGCACCGATTGCAATACAAAGTATTGAAATTAATGCTATAAATGGATGAATTTTAACCGGTGATAGGACTAAACCAACAAAACTAGTAAATATCACAAGTGACATTACTCTTGGTTTCATCAGATCATAAAAATCACGTACACTACTGGAGGTATATTCCATAATTAGCTTTACAACCTATTGAAAGGTTTTAAGAAATTAATGTTCGGCATCCCTTGTAACAGTTGATACTTTTTGCATCGATGCATCCCCACCAATAAATGATCCAAAATCAACTGGTTCAGGAAGATCTTCAAACTGATGAAATGGAGGTGGTGAAGACAAAGTCCATTCTAGAGTTGAAACACCTTCACCCCAAGGGTTGTTTCCTGCTGGAACTTTCCTTGCAAACGCCAGATAAACTCCAAATAAGAAGACTAGTACTGCAAAAGAGGAAATGTAGGAGCCCATTGATGAAACAAAATTCCAACCAGCAAAGGCATCAGGATAGTCAACATATCTTCTCGGCATACCTGCAAGACCTAAAAAATGTTGAGGGAAGAAAATCATATTAACACCTATAAATGTTAACCAGAAATGAGCTTTCCCAATTCTCTCAGAAATCATGTAACCAGATATTTTTGGGAACCAGTAATACCATCCACCAAAAATCGCAAACACGGCACCCATGGATAGAACATAATGGAAATGCGCTACAACATAGTATGTGTCATGGAATGACCTATCTACTCCGGCATTTGCAAGAACAACTCCAGTCACTCCTCCAATTGTAAATAGAAATATAAAACCAATTGCCCACAACATTGGAGTTTTGTATTCAATTGAACCACCCCACATTGTTGCTATCCAAGAAAATATCTTAATGCCGGTTGGAACAGCGATTATCATTGTAGCAGCAACAAAATATGCTTGCGTATTCACACTTAATCCTACTGTATACATGTGGTGTGCCCATACAATAAATCCTATAAGACCGATCGCGACCATTGCATAAGCCATTCCAAGATAGCCAAATATAGGCTTTCGTGAGAAAGTGGATATAATATGACTTACCATACCAAAACCTGGGAGAATTAGTATATACACCTCAGGATGCCCAAAGAACCAAAATAGGTGTTGAAACAATATTGGATCTCCACCACCGGCTGGATCAAAGAAAGTGGTACCGAAATTTCTGTCTGTTAGTAGCATGGTTATAGCACCAGCTAGGACTGGAAGTGATAGTAAAAGTAGAAAAGCTGTTACCAATACAGACCATACAAACAATGGCATTTTATGCATTGTCATGCCTGGAGTTCTCATATTCAAAATAGTAGTGATAAAGTTGATCGCTCCAAGAATTGATGATGCACCTGCAATGTGGAGTGACAAAATTGCTAAGTCCATAGCAGGACCAGGCTGTCCTATTGTTGATAGAGGAGGATATATTGTCCATCCACCCCCAACACCATTTGCCCCAGGTGGACCAGGAACAAACATCGAAATCACAAGTAAGGCTAGGGCTGGCGGCAATAACCAAAAGGATATGTTATTCATCCTTGGAAAGGCCATGTCAGGTGCCCCGATCATCAAAGGCACAAACCAATTACCAAAACCACCAATCATGGCAGGCATGACCATGAAGAATATCATGATTAGTCCATGCCCTGTAGTAAAAACATTATAGACATGAGGATCACCAAATATTTGTAAACCAGGTGACTGAAGTTCCAGTCTCATAAACAATGATAATACCCCACCAACTATACCACTGACGATAGCAAATATCAGATACATAGTTCCAATATCTTTGTGGTTTGTTGAGTACACCCAACGTTTCCAACCTGTTGGATTTGAATGATGAACTGCTGCTGCTTCAGTTGTCATAGTTTGCCTCTTTTATTACTTAATTAATTTAACCAATTCTATATTATTACTATCCTTCATTTTGCTAGCAAATTGTTCTGATGCGCTTACTAACCAAGCTTGATAGTCTGCTTCTTCCATAACGTGAACCTCGATAGGCATGAATGCGTGTCTGACACCACAAAGTTCTGAACACATACCATAGTATATACCTGGGTTATCTACTTTAAACCATGTTTCGTTCAACCTGCCAGGTATTGCATCCATTTTCACTCCAAATGAAGGAACTGCCCAATTGTGTATTACGTCAGAGGATGTCACTTGCACCCTTACTACTGCACCTGCAGGTACAACAAGTGGATTATCAACTGAAAGTAGCCTCAATTTTCCTTCAGTTAATTCATCTTCTTCGAGGGGAAGTGAGTCAAAGTACATACCATCATTATCCGGATACTCGTATCCCCAATACCACTGATACCCTGTGGCTTTGATTGTTAAATCTGCATCAATAGGAACATCTTGTTGCGTATATAATATTCTGAAAGATGGTATTGCTATTACAATAAGAATTATGACTGGAACAACAGTCCATATTACTTCCACAAGAGAATTATGGGTTGTCTTAGATGGATTTGGGTTGTTTTTTGCACTGAACCTGATCATTACATAAATTAGTAATGCAGTTACAAACAAGGTAATTACAAGTATTATTGGAAATAGGAATGAATTGTGGAACCATGTAATATCAGCCATGTTTGGAGTTGCGGCATCCTGAAAAGTAAGTTGATAATCTTTGGGTACCCCTATATTCTCAGATGCGTTTGAAATTGTAGGGAGTAAAGGTATAAATCCTAGCAGTGAAAACTGCAATTTTTGAAAAAATTTATTGTAAATAGATCTGATCATTAATATTTTATCCTGAATTGCGAATGCATATTTTTAAAACAATTTATTTATATAGAAATAATGTTTTTTGCACAAGTAATCAATATGTTAATCCTATTATATTCATTAATTATATTTATTTTTCTTAACAATACGTTTTATAGTTAATTGTGTATTAAAAATTCAACTATTTTTTGGGAAAATTTTATGTATTACGGCAAGAAAATCCATATATTATTCATTTTTGCAGTCTTTTTACTTTCTGGCATTTTCCTGAAAAGTTCTAGTTCTCAGTCATATGAATTAAATAAAAATATTGTTTACTTCCAAGATATCTTTAAAGGTATTTTATTGGAAGATAGAGATAAATGGTCGGTAGTTTGCGAAGAAAATAATGAAAGTAATTGTATTCTTGTTCAATTTCTTGAAACAAAAGCTGATGCCATTCACATTGTATCACTTGTAAATATAATTACTGATGGGGGTGCCAATTACATACGAATAATAATAAAAAAGATCTCAAATGAAGGGCAAATGCCAGGAGAAGTTTATATCATATCAAAAGATAAAGAACTGATTTACAACATTAAACAAACACAATGCATCGATGGACAGTGTGAATTTATTGAACAAATTACACCTGAATTCATGTCCATGCTTCAAGATGATAATGATTTCATTATTGGAGTTTCATTTCAAGATTTGGGTATAAATATTGGAACTCTTGTAAGTGGCACAGAATTTGGCTATTTATACAGAAAAATAGAACAATAGTTAATGTCATTTGAATATTGTATTTTGTAGCAAAAATATATAGTATTATAAGTGAAATTATTAGTCACTTTTAACCATGAGGTCTTAAATGAATAAAATAATGGCAACAATCTTGTCAATAATTATACTAAACTTCAGCTATATTCCCTATGCCACATCTAACAGTTTGTGTGATGGTCCAGCTGGTGGCTTACTTTGTGGAGCTGGAATAGGTGGTGGTATTGGTTCTGCACTCGATGGCGAGGATGGTGCAAAAACAGGTGCAATCTTCGGAGGTTTAATGGGCCTAGCTGCTGGTATAAATGAAGCCGAGCAAAATAGAAAATACAGTGACAATAGTGAACCCAATGTTATCATATCAAATGAATACCCTGCACTTTTAGTGTATAATACACAAATAGCTCTTATCAGTATTGGTTATTATGTAGGTATGTATGATGGATCATTCACTAACGAGACTAGTGATGCCATCAAGAGCTATCAGAAAGATAACAACTTAATTGTTAATGGAATACCAACTGAGGAATTGTACGAACGTATTAAGCGAGATGTTGCAAAACTATATACTCAAGAATAATACTATTTATCACTGAGTGACTGACCCAAATAGAATGAACATGTGCCAACTATGGCTAGGAATACTAGCTGTATTGGCATATATATCAAACCAAAACCTGCTAACAGCGCTGCAATGTATGAAGAAGCTCCTGCAATACTGTATTGAATACATCCTGATAAACCTGAAGCAGCCCCAGCAAGCTTTGGTCTTATACTAACAACATTTGCTATAATATTTGGCATAACAATGCCATTTGAATATGTTACAATCATCATTGTTCCAAAAATTATATATATATTTAGAATCCCATTGATTAGTAGGAATAACATAATTGTTGAACCCAAGATTGCTCCAAAAACTGCAAATGATATCATTCTTAGAGAACCAACCCTTTCTGATAATCTTGCAGTAGTAAAACTTCCTGACATAAATGCAAAAGATATTAACATAAATGTAAAACCATAGTGTGTTGGACTAAAATTGAGCTTTTGAATTACCAAATATGGCGCAACTCCCAAGAAAGTAAAAAACATAGAATTTGTACATGACATAGTAATTGTAAATAAAATAAACTTTGGTAATTTAATTAATTCACCAAAACTTCCTATCAATGAGCTTATATTGCCCCTAATTCTATCTTCAGTCTTAGTTTCTTCTAAATTATAAAAAATATTTATTAAAAGGAAAACTCCAACAATAAGCATAATATAGAATATGCTCCTCCAACCAAATAGATCTTGTAATATGCCGCCCAGAGGCGGCGCAATCATTGGCGCTATAACCATTACAGTTGTAACATAACCCAGAGCAGATGCTGCTTTCTCTCTGCTATATACGTCCCTAATTATTGCTCTTCCTAACACTACACCTGCTACACCACCAAATGCTTGTATAAATCTTCCAAAAATCAATAACTCACTTGATTGAGCAAAACTGCAAATTAATGTCCCAACAAGAAATATTATAATACCAAACATAAGAATGGATCGTCTGCCATAAGCATCTGATATTGGTCCAATAAAAATTTGTCCAACTGCCATCGAGATTATGAATGATGATATAGCCATTTGCGCACTTGAATATGAAATATCAAAATATAAGGATAATGCTGGAAGAGATGGGACAATCAAATTTAAGGTTAATGGAGCAAGACCAGTTACCGCTGCCAATGACCATATGGATGGTGGATTTTTTCTAATTTTTGTATCCATTATAATTTATGTTTAAGATCAGATATTGGAGTAATTATATATGTTATTGATGTCATGCAACCAAACTGTATTAAATCTCTTAATCAAGTTATCTGATGGTGTTTCTTTATTATTCAAGATATCCTGGAGTGGACGCAAATAAATTTCTTCTGTTTGTTTATTGTTATTATATATATTCCGATCATTCAATCCACTTAATGAAATGGATATAATTTCACTTATCAAATCTATAATATTGAATTTTTGAAATTTTGCATCAAAACCACTTTTGTTCAGGTTATCTTCAAATTCAAGGACTTCTGATAGGTTCCATTCTTTTACTAAATCATAAGAAGCATCCAATGATGAATTACTATACATCATCCCAGTCCAGATTGCAGCTAAACTGATGATAGAAGCATGATTGCCTGAGTCAGCCCCTCTCATCTCAATAAATTTTTTCAATCTTACTTGCGGAAATAAAGTTGATAAATGAGTCTCCCAGTCTTCTAATGATGGATAATATTGAATACCTACTTCATCACGAAAACCATTTTGAAGGTATTCCTTAAACAACATTTTCTTTGGAATGATATACTCCCCATTTCGATATATGAAATACATCGGAACATTTAGAGCATAATTAGCATATTTCTCAAAATTCAAATCCTTTTCAAATACAAATGGGAGATAACCACACCTATCATTATCTGTATCCTTCCAAACACTAATCCTGTTTGATAGCAAGTTTGTTAATTTTCCATACCTAAAAGGACTATTATAAAATAACATAGAAACTAGAGGTTGTAATGACATTGCAACCCTAAATTTTTTATTGAAATCTTGTTCACTTCCATAATCTAAATTTACTTGTGTTGTAGCAGAGCAATGCATCATGTAAAGCCCCAAAGAACCAACAGTTGGCATGTATTTTCTCATAAAATGGTACCGTGTCTTTGGAACTTGCGTCATATCAGAAAAATCCCATTTAGGAGTGAAGCCAAGTCCAAGAACATCCACCCCAATCGTGTCGCATGCGTGTTTTAATTGCTTGTGATAATTTGAAAACTCTTCTTCTGTTTGATGTAAGTTATTACATAATGAACCTGATAATTCAATCTGACCACCTGGCTCAAGGCTAATATTACAATTCTGATCTTTATGAGTCAAACCAATCACATAATCTTTATCATATACTGGCTGCCATGAATATTCCCTCATAAGGAATTTAAAGATCTCCTCGATTCCATTTGGACCAAAATAATTTATTGGTTCAAAAGAATCTTTATAGAATAGAAATTTCTCATTTTCTGTGCCAATGCCCCAATTCTTAATTTCTTTCGATCCTGTATGAAAATATTCTATTAGATCTTTTTCATTGATCCATTCATGATGATCGGTTGTTTTTTTGTCCATTTTTAAAAATTTCTCAGTTTTAATTTGGTAGGTCTTTGTTAAATTACAGCTTTACTATTTGTTATTTGTAAAAACGTAGCAGCAACTATTGCGGCAGTATCTGCACGCAAAATCCTAGAGCCTAGTGATACGGGTTTTACATTACCTAATTTAATCATATTCATTCTTTCATTATCAGAAAACCCCCCCTCAGGTCCAATCAAAAAAGAGACAATCTTCTCTTTCACACCATTTAATACATCGTTTGGTAGAGCTGTATTTTTTTTTTCATCACAAAATAGGATTATTTCTTTGTTAAATTCTTCAATAATTAAATCTGATAGTAATTTTTGTTCTGTGATTTCTGGAACAATCATCAAGCCACTTTGTTCAGCAGCTTCTTTCGCACGTAAATAAAGCTTTTGGATATTTAAATTTTTTGTATTTGTGTAATCTGTAATTACAGGAGTAAACTTCGTGATACCAAGTTCTGTTAGTTTCTCAATAATATAATTATGGCGATTATTGTTAAGTGGAGTAAAGTAGCATCTCAGAGGTTCGTATGACAGTTGTTCCTTTTGTTTTTGAAGAACTTCTAAATTTATAAGATCTCTATTAATTCTTTTGATTTTACAAATCCATTCACCATCTACACCATTAAAAACTAATATTTGATCCTCTATTTTTATTCTCATAACATTTTTCAAATAGTGAAAATCTGCATTCTCTATATCCAAGATTGAAGACTCTTTGAGTGGTCTATCTAAAAATATACGTATTTTTTTAGGTGATTTCATAAGCATTTTTTACCAATATATTAATAATTTTGATATAACTATTTCATCTAATAATTATTTTGAAATCTGATCTTATTGTGCACATAATTCAAACTAAAATCCAGAACTATATATTGATCACAAGACAGGACAAACCAACAGGATGGATGTTATTATTCATCCCATGTTTATTTGGAATATTCTCAGCTTCAATTCATAAAAACCTACCGATAGATTTAAAAATTATAATTCTCTTTCTTATTGGTTCTATTCTTATGAGGTCAGCTGGTTGTATTTTTAATGATATTATCGACAGAGATATTGATGCAAAAGTTGAAAGAACAAAAAATCGTCCTCTTGCAAACAAGAGTATGAACTTGTACGAAGCCATATTTCTTTTACTTACCTTGCTGATTTTTAGTTTTTTAATACTTATTTCTATGAACAAATTGACAATAATTCTAGGTTTTGCATCTATTATACTTGTTGTCCTATATCCATTTATGAAAAGAATAACATACTGGCCTCAATTATTTCTTGGTTTTACTTTTAATTGGGGAGCTATTATTGGGTGGACCGCGGTCTCTAATAGTATAAACTTTGAGACGCTCATAATCTACATATCATCAATTTTTTGGACCTTAGGATACGATACAGTTTATGGTTATCAAGACATAAAAGATGATAAAGTAATTGGTGTAAAATCAACATCCGTACTCTTTGAACCATACTCAAAAAATGTTATTTGGTTATTCTATTTTTTAAGCTTTAGCGTGATGTCCTATGCGCTACTCTCACTAAAAGTATCAAATATTTCAGTCATTTTTTTTATTGCTACTGTAATTTTTAGTTTTTATCTCGTCATAAAATTAAATTTAAGAGATGTTCATTCCTGTGGCAATTTCTTCTCAAAAAATAAATATATTGGCTTTCTAATTGCTATCTCAATTGCTTTATCAATATGATAACGATACAATCACCATATGCGTCTTGACACAAATTTTTTTATCAAATCTTATAGGGTAACAACTACACTTATAAGTTTTTTTATTGATTTCTTTTTGATTTATAGAAAATTTCTTAAAAAAGAAAATGAACAAACATTAAGACAAAAAACATCAAGAGAATTTGTAAAAAAACCAGCTAGTGAGCATAAACTTACATGGATACATGCAGTAAGTATAGGTGAAACGCGTTCTGCAATAACAGTCGCAGAGATAATTTTAAATAAAGATCCAAATCAATATATTTTATTAACCACCAGCACGATCTCATCTTCAGAAATAATTAATAAGATTGATAATGAAAAAATAATTCATCAATATCTGCCTCTTGATGTGCAAAAATATGTAAATAAATTTATCAATTATTGGTCACCTTCAGTTTGTATCTTTATGGAGGCAGAAATTTGGCCAAACTATTTTCTAGAAATTGAAAAGAGAAAAATCCCTCTATTTATTCTCAATGGGCGATTAACAAAAAAAAGTTATAATCGCTGGAATAAATTCCCAAAGTTCGCAAAAAAAATATTAAATATTCCACGAGTCATATCATGCCAAGACAATGAGACATATGAAAGATATAAGTCACTTGAAGTAAAGAATTTGATAAAATCAGAGAATATAAAGTATGCCAACAGACCTCTTCGTGTTGATGACATTGAGTTTAATTCCTTAGAACAGTTATTTAATGAGCGTTTAGTATATATAATCGTATCAGCCCATGATAGAGAAGGAGAGATTTTCTTATCAGTTCACAAGCAACTGCATTCGTTGGATCCAAATACCGTTTGTATATATGTACCGAGACATCCCTCCGGCGTAAGAGAAATGATACAGTTATTGGATAAGGACAAAATTAGTTGGACTAAATTACCATCACAAGAAACTAACAAAAATGAATACAATAATAATATAAATTTTTATATCGTTGATAAATTTGGAGTCCTCGGCACATATTTAAAACTATCAAAATTAGCAATAATCGGTGGGTCGTTCATTGATATTGGTGGACATAATCCAGTCGAAGCCATCCAACTTAATTGTCCTGTTTTTCATGGATGTTATATAAGAAATTTTCATGAAGTATATAGAGAATTAGGAGAATTAAATTGTTGCAATCAAGCTGATAATGAAGAAGATCTCATTAAAAAAATTAGATCATACTTTTCAAATATAGACCGAATAGAATTAACAAAAAAAAATATAAAAAATATAATCGATACCAAGAGATTATCTGTTGAAAATGAAATAAAAAATATTTTGTCTCTTAAAGATGGAGATTATTCATGAAAAGACCTCTAATGTGGAATAAAAAAACAAAATTTCACATTGTTTTAATAACATTTAGTTATGTTTATTCTTATCTTTCACAATTAAATTATAAGCTAAAAAAAAAATATAGATCAACCATACCAATCATATCAATAGGTAGCCCATTAATAGGTGGTGGTGGTAAAACTCCAACTGAAATAGCAATAATTAATTTTCTAATCACTCAAGGAAAGAGTGTCTGTTCATTATCCAAAGGATATAGTGGGTCAATAAAAGAACCAACATTGGTTACAAAAAAACATAGAAGTAGTGATGTGGGTGATGAGGCTCTTTTACTATCAAATATATCAGATACTTTTGTTTCCCATAACAGAACTAAGGGTCTTAAATATATAAACGATAACTTTAAATATGATTTTATTGTTATGGATGATGGCTATAGGGATATTTCTATTGAAAATAAGATAAATATTTTAGTAATTGATAGTAATATTTCTGGTATAAATCATTATCAATTCCCTGCTGGAGACTACATAGGTAAATTAGAGACTTCAATAAATTCCGCTGACTTTATTTTAATAGTGGATCCAGATAAATTATCCAATAAAATTAAAAATAGTATTTCAAGTTCAAGAAAAATTATCATGCAAGCGAGCACTCGCTTCAAAAATAAGTTCAGCGAAATATCTGATAGAGTCGCATTTACAGGAATTGGTTTGCCAAATAAATTTTATCGATCACTTATTGAAAGAAATTATAATTTATTGGATAAACTCACTTTCAAAAATCATCATAGATTTACAAAAAAAGAAATTGAGCAGCTCATCAATATTGGCAAGAGTCATAAAAAGTATACTTTGATCACAACAGAAAAAGATTTTGTCAGGATCGATGATGAAAATGATCCTGACCATAAACTAAGAACAATGATTGATGTGCAAAATATTGAAATTAAATTTAATAATTTAGATTCAATTTTAGATATCTTTAAATAGTAAACAGCATTTTTTGTATTTAAATATTTTTTTTATGCTGCGTGAGAGCTAAATGTGCACTATCATACGCCTCTTGTCTTTCAACTGACCAATATTTTAAATCATTTAAACTAATTCTCTTCCCAGAAACAGCACATATAACGTATTGCCCATCCTTAATTATTTCAAACTCACCATCTAAGTATTTCACTTTAGCCTGTTTTTCTGTGCTACCTATTTCATTGAATTTAGTCATTTGAATTCCTATTTCCTTTTATTTGTCACATCTAGTTTGCCATCAGAAAATATAACTCTCATTGATTGATGATCTTCTGCATCTTTTAGTGAAGAAATTATTATATCATCAGGAGACTTAATAACTGCATATCCTCTATTTAATATATTTTTATAATCCAATGATCCAAGTAATCTTGACATTGAATGTATTTTATTTTTTCTATCAGTTATTATGTTTTTTGAATGGAAGTTTAGATTGTTACTTGCACTAATACTGTAGGAGTCTTTTACACTAATAATTTTATTTGCCCCTAAAAAAAGCAAGTTTTGGCTATAAATTAATCTAGAGGCTTTTTTATCGATGTTATCTTCCAATGATTTTTTCGACAACCTCCCAAATACTCCACTAAACCTCAATAACTTCTCTTGTAAATAGCTTTTTCCAATAATTGAAAATGACTGTTTAAAATAATTTAAATTGAGCCATGTTTTTTTAATTTTATCTTGTATGAATATATTTAGTCTATTTTCATATGAATTTATTTTAGAATAAATTTCATCTATCTTTGGAAAAATTTTATTGGCTGCTGCGGTAGGTGTAGCTGCTCTAAAATCTGCAACGAGATCAATAAGACTTATGTCTGTCTCATGTCCAATTGCACTCACCACTGGGATGCCAGAATTAAATATAGACCTCACTAATGTTTCATCATTAAAGCCCCATAGATCCTCATATGAGCCTCCTCCTCTGGCTACCAAAATTATATCAGGCTTTATGGATACATCGGGATTTAGATTATTAAGACGATAAATTACTTCACTAATTTCAATTGGACATTTTTCACCTTGTACGGATACGTCAATAATAGATACATCACAAGGATAACCATTATCATTAAAAACTTTCAATATATCTCTGATTACAGAACCAGTCAGTGATGTGACAATAGCAATACTTTTTGGATATTTAGGTAAAATTTTTTTATGAATTTCATCAAACAAACCTTCTGCCAATAGTTGTTGCTTTAATTTTTCAAATTTTGCCTTTAATACTCCCTCGCCAGCAAGTTCAATACTTTCTATATGTATTTGATAAGTTGAAATCCCTTTTGAATAAGTGGTGATTCTTCCTGAGGCTATAACTTCAAGACCTTCCTCTGGTATCACAGTCAAATGTCGGTATGTATCTGGCCAAATTACAGCATTTATGAGATCCTTTTCTTCTTTCAATGATAGATACACAATCCCATTCTTGCTTATTTTAAGCCCTGATACTTCACCTCTTACTTTCACATAACCAAACCCTCCTTCCAGTGATTTTTTTATTTCATTTGAAATTTCACTTACTGAAAATTCTGGGATATTTTCATTAACAAAAAACATTCATAAATAAAGAATTTAAATTAACATTATTAACTAATAGGTTATTATAATTTTGCGTTGAAATCAAAATTTAAACTAAATTCAAATAAATGAAAATACTAATAATTGGAAGTGGTGGTCGGGAACATGCCATTTCGATGGCATTATCTAAGAACTCAAATAATAACATGATATATGCTATACCTGGTAACCCTGGGATGCTTGAATATTGTGAATGTGTAAATATTGATCAACTTCAATTTGATGAAATCATTTCATTTATTAAAAAAAATTCTATTGATCTTGTGATCATAGGACCAGAAGTTCCAATTTGTGAAGGACTAACCGACATTATTGAAGATATTGGGGTAAAAGTTTTTGCCCCTAATAAGCTAGCATCTGTATTAGAGTCATCCAAAAAGTTTACTAAAGAAATATCCTTTGAAAATAATATTCCAACCGGTCAAGCAAAATGGTTTATAGATTTTGTGGCTGCAGAAGATTATCTACAAAGTCTAGAGCCTCCTTATGTTATAAAAGCAGATGGTTTAGCAGCTGGAAAAGGTGTTTCTATTTGTGAAAATTATGATGATGCAATTGAGGCCCTAAAAGATATATTTAATGGACGTTTTGGAAAAAATCAGTCTGTTGTCATTGAAGAATTTTTGGATGGAGAAGAGATAAGCTACTTTGCAGTTACAGATGGTACAAATATGTACCCATTAATTGGCGCACAAGATCATAAACGACTCCTAAATGGTGATTTCGGTCCTAACACTGGTGGTATGGGTGCTTATTGCCCTCCACCACTTCTTACTAAAAATCTTGAAAATAAAATAATTAGTCAAATTCTTGAGCCCACACTAAATGGTTTAAAAAATCGAGGAATAAACTACAAAGGTGTCCTTTTCGCTGGATTAATGATAAAAGATAACGAGCCAAAGCTCATAGAATATAATATCAGATTTGGTGATCCAGAAACCCAAGCATTACTAATGTTATTAAAATCAGATTTTACAGAATTAGTTATGAGCGTTGTAAATGGAGATCTAAATTCTTACAAACTTGAATGGCATGATAAAAAGGCACTTACTGTAGTTCTAGCAAATGAAGGTTACCCAAATCAATATAATCAAAACGAAGAAATCACTGGAATTGATGAAGCAGAAAAGAACCAAAAAATAAAAGTCTTCCATGCTGGCACTAAAATTAGAGATGGGAAGCTTATTGCTACTGGTGGACGAGTACTAAATGTAACTTCTATTGATCATACAATTGAAAATGCAAGAGGTAATGCATACGAAGCGATAAAAAAAATACACTATAAAGGTAAAATTTATAGGGAGGATATTGCTTGGAGAGCTTTGGGGTAAATTATCTTTTTGTTTTAAAATAAGACTTTATTAGTTTACTGCACTCAATTTCTAAAATACCCCCATAGATTTCTGGCGAATGATTAGACTCATCTGATAAAAAATATTGATTTAATTGGAATGCTACCATATCATTTCGTTTAGATGAATAAGCTCCAAAATACAATCTACGGATCCTTGCATTAGATATGGCACCAGCACACATTAAACATGGTTCCATTGTTACAAATAAATCATAATCAACCAATCTGTTTGTTTTTAATTTTTCAGAAGCTGATCTGATTACAACTATCTCTGCATGTGAAGTTGGATCGTGAGATGATTCTGTTAAATTATGCGCCTTAGATATTATTTTCCCACTTCTATGCACCAAAACAGCACCAACGGGAACCTCGTTATTGTTTTTAGCCTTTAGTGCCTCTTCAATTGCAATTTCCATAAATTTCATTGTTTACCTCAAAAACAATTCATATAAACTTTGTTTTTTTTTAATATAATCAAATTATGTCAAGTATAACCAATAAAAAAGAAGTTCCCCAACGGATCGCTAAATTAATTGCTCATTCTGGTGCTTATTCAAGAAGAGATGCAGAAAAACTTATTTATGAAGGGAAAGTCGAAGTCGACGGTCAAATCTTAACTAGTCCTGCAATTCTAGTAGATGGTAGTGAAAAAATAGTTATTAATGGTAAAAAAATAAATACTAATTTTCATACAAAAATTTGGCTATTAAATAAGCCAAAAGGTTTTATATCAACAAGTAAGGATCCCCAGGGCAGGAAAACCATTTTCGATTTACTGCCTAAAAATATTAATCATATAATGCCTATTGGAAGGTTGGATTTAAATACTGAGGGATTACTATTATTTACAAATGATGGTAATTTATCGCGTTATATGGAGCACCCTGATAACAAAATAATTAGAAAGTATAAAATAAAAGTTCGTGGTAAGGTTGCTGAAGATTTAATAGCAAATTTACGAGAAAATATAACAATAAGTCGTGTACAGTACAATATTATCACTGCGAATATAATATCCTACAGTCAATCTAATACATGGCTCAGTATTGAAATATCGGAAGGCAAAAATAGAGAAATTAGAAATATTTGTGAGCACTTTAGATTGCAAATCAATAGATTAATTAGAACTAATTTTGGTCCATTTGAATTAAATAATATACAGAAAGGTGAATTCATTGAACTACCAAAAAAAATAGTAAAAGGTCGACTAAAAAAAATAGGTTATTTAGGTTAGATTGATGCGTGTGATAACAGGTATTGCCAAGGGTAAAAAACTAATCTCAAGTAAAGATAATAATATTAGGCCCACTTCAGATAAAGTAAAGATGGGAATATTTAATGTACTTTCTCATGGAAATGTGAACTTTCGTTTCGAAGACTCTGCAGTGCTTGATTTATTCTCTGGTTCTGGTGCCCTTGGTATTGAAGCATTATCAAGAGGAGCAAATAATTGTTTATTTGTCGATAAAAGTAGAGAGTCATTATCAATATGTGAGAAAAACGTAATAAGCTGTAACTTTAGTGAGAAATCATCCTCTAAATTATTTGACTTAGGGAGTAATCGAGCTTTCAATTATGGCAGTAAATTTGATCTAATATTTGCTGATCCTCCATATAAGAATGATTTTGCACCAATAATATTTAACTTTTTGACGAATAATCAATTATTTAAGAAAGGATCTCTAATTGTAATCGAAGAAAGTATTGATCAAAAATTAACCGCAAACAAAAGATTTAAACAGATTGCAAATAAAGTCTATGGTAATACTCAAGTATTATTCTTTGAAGTTATCTAAATTCTTTCAAATAGTTTCTCAATCTCTTTCTGACTTAAGAAAATATGCGTAGGTCGTCCATGATTACATTGACCCGAATTTGGTGTTTTCTCTATTTCTCTAAGTAACGCATTCATTTCATCAACTTTTAATACTCTTCCGCTGCGAACCGAACCATAACATGATATTTTTGATAAAATATCATTTATTCTATTTTCAAGGGTTCTTCTCATAAATTCATCAGAAGGTAAATCTAATAAATCCCGCATTAATTCATTCACATTAGAATCTCTTATCAATGAGGGGATAGATCTGATAAGTACTTCATCACCAAATTCTTCAAGTTCAATACCTACAGCATCTAGATCATTTTTAAATAATAATAATTTCTCTTTGTCAAATTGATCGCACGCATAAATATGAGGGATAAGCAATATTTGCTTTTCAATTGCATTCTCATGAATACTTTCTTTTAGTTTTTCGAAAACAATTCTTTCATGTGCAGCATGTTGATCGACAATGATCATACCTTCTGAATTTTGAGCGAGTATATAATTTTTAAAAATCTGCGCTCTAGCAAAGCCTAGAGGAAACTCATTAATATCATCACTTATTGCATTAGAAGATAAGTTTTCTTTTTCTAGTATCTCATCATTTTTTTGGTTATTTATAGTGTATGATTCATCTAAATCATACATTGATAGATTAACCTGAGAGTTGATTTGTTGTCTGTCATATTGACTTTTATTAATTTGACTGGCTCTTTTTTCATAAAACTGACTAAATACATTTAAGCTCTGGTTGACTTTATGATTTAGAGCTCCTCGTATAGTACTGACTAATTTAGATTGTATTATTCTCTCATCAATAAATCTAACCTCAGATTTCGAGGGATGGACATTTACATCTACTGAGTCATATGGAACTTTTATTTTAATTACGAAGATCGGAAATCTACCCTTAGGAAGTTTATCTCCATATGCAGCTCTAATAGCTCCACTCAATTTCCTATCTTGAATTATTCGATTATTTACAAGTAAGTATTGATTATTAGAATTAGATCTATTGTATGATGGTAACCCAATATTTCCAACAATGCTCAAATTAGGGTCTTCATATCTTAATTCTATCATATTTTTCATGAAGTCAGTACCGAGTATTTCTTTTATTCTCCATTCAAAAATTTCCTTATGATCACCATCAATAGATCCATAGCTCATATATTTTACGTTATCTATCTCAACATTGAATAATATACTTGGATTTGATAAAGCAAGTCTCTTTACAGAGTCAACTATAGAATTTTGTTCAGCTCTCGAGCTTTTTAAAAATTTATACCTCGCTGGTAATTTTAAAAAGATATTACTAACTTTTACAACTGTACCTTGATTTGCAGCTGATTTTTTATAGTCTTTGATATCACCATAATCGACAACAATTTGATATCCGGTATTACTGTTTGTTTTAGATATAATTTCTAATCTTGAGACAGAGCCTATAGAGGGGAGTGCTTCTCCTCTAAATCCAAGAGTCTTTATATTTTGTAGAGTATTTGAATTAAGTTTTGAAGTAGCATGCCTCTTAATACAGAGTTCTAGATCTGTTGGAGACATTCCATCTCCATCATCTTCAATTTCAATATACTCTTTACCACCATCTTTAATTCTGATGGTAATAGTTTTAGCATTAGCATCTATAGAATTTTCAATTAATTCTTTGACTATTGAAGCTGGTTTTTCAATCACCTCACCAGCAGCAATTTGATTTATTGTATTATTATCAAGAAGCTTTATCATATCAATTACCGAACGTACGTTCGTTTTTTAAAACAGCCCAAAGCCACTGCTCAACTCTCCCCATAGCCCCTTAAATACGTTTGGCATTTCGGTATCAGAATTATTTTCTTCCTCTGTCTCAGACCCTTCCTGAAGTTCATATGTGGTATTTGCTTCTTCTTTCACTTTATCAATACCAAGAACATCCTCAATTCTGATATCATAATTTACGTTATCATTTGATTTGCTTGAACCTACCTTTAGATTGCTTAGCATAAATTGATTCATACTTAAACCTTCAACATTGACACTATCATCCATAGAAATAATTGGTTCATTATTTGTTATTGGACTTATTTCACTCAATCTCTCAGACTCTAGTTCAGGATCTAAAACTTCATTATTTTCACTCTTTAATCGAGCTAAATACTCTGCTAGTGTCTCATCCTCAAAAGCCCCTTCTTCTGAGTATAATTCCTTCTTTATTTCTGGGTTTGCATCTTCAGCCTTTGCCATTTGCAAAATATAAGCTTCACCTTCTGACACTTCATTAATATTTTGCGCGCCTAAAACTGCATCTTTAGCACTTGTCATAGGCTCATCAATAAACATGACCTGATTTTCACTTGGAGGTCTTAATAGATAATCTGGTGGCATTTTTAGTGGTTTTTTAGTTATCGTCAAAAATTCGTCTGGAGGACCGGCTTGTAGTGCGTTTCCTGAATAAGAAGTAGAAACAAATTCCTTTAGCGAAGAACCGCAACTAGGTAATAGACAAAGTAATAAGAGAAGAAATGCTTTTGATAAATAATTTTTACTAAGGTTCATTTAACTAAATTCTTTTTTATTAATGTTAGGATAAATATAGCCATATATCAATATGAATAGACCCATTACTATATAAATATCCGCAACATTAAACACATACCAACTGAAATTTTTTATATGAAAATAAAAAAAATCTGCAACTGCAGAGTAGATTACCCTATCCATAATATTTGAGATCGCACCTGAAATGATTAGTACACTTGAGATCATTCCAAATTTATTACCTGAGTTATTTATAATTTTCAGCACCCAAAGGCAAATTAGAAAAGATAAGCCACTAATAATAAGTTGTCCTGCATAACTGTCTTGCGGGAAAAGCCCATAACTAATTCCTTTATTCCAAATCAAAACTAGATCAAAAAAATCTGTTAGATTAATTGGTCCTTTGTTATCATTCAATACATTTAGTAAGTAAACTTTTGTTAATCTATCAAATAGAAATAGAGCACAAATGTGTAGAGTGTATCTCTTGAGCTGTGATAGGAAGTTGATATTTTCAATTATCATTCAGATGATACTTATTTCAATTTAATGAATTCTCTAACAGCTTCAGCATCTCTGAGGGACAGTGTCGGATACTCTGGATCTTTACCTACATCCTCAGATATTCGCCATGATCTCTCGCATTTAGCTCCTTTTGCTATTTCTACAACTACACCGATATTAGGCTCTTCTTCAAGTATAAAACTACCCTCAATAGGTGATTGATTGACAACACTGGAACTGCTTGTAATTGAAATCTCAGCAAGATCTATATCTTTTATCGCGCTCAAAAGGTTATTATCATCTGTATATACTTTTACGCCAGCCTCAAGACTAGAACCAATTTTTTTTTCTTTTCTCTTTATTTCTAAAGCGGCTGTAATAGTCTTTCTTAACTTTTTTATATTTGACCATTTTAAATCTAAGTCTTTATTTATCCATTCTGTATTGATCGGAACAAAATGACTTTTATGGATCGACTTATTATCATTGAATTTGTAATGCCCCCAAACCTCATCCATTGTGAAGCTTAGTATGGGTGAATAGAGTTTTATGATTACATTAAAAATATTATTAATTACGTATAGAGTTGATCTTCTCTTCTTGCTGGAAAAAGCATCGCAATATAGGCAATCTTTCCTTATATCAAAATAAAATGCAGATAATTCTAAATTAATAAAATTCATAAGTAATGTGGTAACTCTTCTGTAATCATATTGATTATAAGCCTCTAAAACCTCACTCTGCAGATGTGTAAGTCTATCAAGCATATAGAGTTCAAGTTCATCCATATCTATTTTATTATACACCCATTTTTCATCATAATTTGATAGAACACCCAGCATCCAGCGTGTTGTATTTCTGATTTTACGATATGCTTCTACAATTGATTTTAATATTTCATCTCCAATACGCTGATCATCACTATAATCTGTTGAAGCGACCCATAACCTTAAGATATCTGCACCATATTTCTTCACCACATCTTGAGGAGATACCACATTTCCAAGGGACTTTGACATTTTCTTCCCATCCTTATCCATGGTAAAGCCATGAGTTAGAACGGATTTATAAGGTGCCCTTCCTCTAGTGATGCTGCTTTCAAGTAATGATGAATGAAACCATCCTCTATGCTGGTCACTTCCTTCCAAATACATATCGGCTGGCCATAATTTTTCTTCACTACTTTCCAAAACAAAAGCATGGGTTGTTCCAGACTCAAACCAAACGTCTAGTATATCATTAACCTTTTCCCAGTTGTTAATATCATCCACAATACCATCTAAAAATCTTTTTTCAGATCCTTCTTCGAACCAAGCATTTGCACCCTCATGTGAGAATATTTCATATACACGTTCGAGGAATTCTTCAGATTTTTTGAAATCCTTATTTGGAATAAAACTACCATCGGTTTTATTAACAAATAATGCAATTGGAACCCCCCATGCTCTTTGCCTAGATAGAACCCAGTCTGGCCTATTTTCGATCATGGAATTCAGTCGATTCTTTCCAGCAGGTGGGTAAAATTTAGTCTCAGAAATTGATTTTAATGCAATGGATCTAAGCCCCTCTTGCTTATTATCCTGCATTGAAATAAACCACTGCGGAGTATTTCTAAAAATTACAGGTTTCTTTGATCTCCAGGAATGAGGGTATTGATGTTCAAATCTTTTTCGCGCAATTATTGAATTAGCATCTGCTAATTTACTAATAACGTAATCATTTGCTTTTCCTTTTTTACCATTTTTATCAAAAACAAAAATGCCATTAAACCCATCAATATTTGAATTAAATGCCCCATCCTCATTCACAGTATATGGTATTGAACTGTCTATCCCAGATTTTTCAATATCTTTTTTGTATTTCATCCATATTTCAAAGTCATCAGTACCATGCCCCGGAGCAGTATGAACAAAGCCTGAACCCGTATCATCAGTTACATGATTTCCATCAAGTAATGGGACTTGGAATTCAAACCCTTTAAAAACAGACTTAAATGGATGGTTGCATACTATTGATTTGATTACATCTGGGAGCACTTCTTTAATTTTTGTATATCTGACTACTTTTGCGGAGCTCATTACAGCTTCTGCTAGGCTATCAGCAATTAGATATTTCTCTCCGACTTTAGCCCACACTTCACCTTCTGTTTCTTCTATTTGATACAAGCTATATTTAATATCAGATGAAAATGATATTGCCCTATTCCCTGGTATTGTCCAGGGTGTAGTGGTCCAGATAATGATATAAGTTCCTGCTAGTAATTTTGATGTATCATTTTCTTCTATCTTTGTTTTTTCGCTATCCACTGCAAATTTTACCCATATTGCATCTGATACATAGTCCAAATATTCAACTTCAGCTTCTGCCAGAGCAGTCTTTTCGACCACCGACCACATAACAGGTTTAGAACCTCTGTACAAAGCTCCGTCCATAGTCGCTATTTTTAATAGCTCTTTTGCGATAAGTGCTTCTGATTCAAATTTCATAGTTGTATATGAATTATCCCAATCTCCAATTATACCGAGGCGCTTGAACTCATCTTTTTGTACATTTATCCAATGAGTAGCAAAATCACGACACTCATCACGGAATTGATTGATAGGAATTGAGTCTTTGTCTATTCCTTTCTCGCGATATTTTTCTTCTATCTTCCATTCAATTGGCAATCCGTGGCAATCCCAGCCAGGTATATAAGATACATTATACCCCATCATAGATTTTGATCTTACAATAAGGTCTTTTAGAATCTTATTTAAAGCATGACCAATATGTAGATTTCCATTTGCGTAAGGAGGCCCGTCATGCAATACAAATGATACATTCCCATTAGCATTAATTCTGTTTTGATGATAAATATCCTCAGCTTCCCATCTCTTAAGGATAGATGGTTCGGCGTCAGGAAGGTTTGCTCTCATCGGGAAATCAGTTTTTGGAAGCAGAATCGTCTCCGCCCAATTTATTTCTGCTTTATCCTTACTATCTGTCATTACTTCTATTGCTTATGAATTATCTATTAAACTAGTATTTTTGTCGTAATATTGCAGTTTATCTCTAACATTACAACAATCAATTTCCATTTGTTTTTTGAGTTCTTCTTCGTTTTTAAATTTTTGATCTTGTCTTATGAAATCAATGAACTCAATTTTGACCTCTAGATTATAAATATCTCCGCCGAAGTCAAAAATATACGTTTCTAGGATATCCCCATGATCATTGAATGTAGGGCGAGCTCCATAATAGGATGCTCCATGATATTTTTTTCCTTCCAAATAAACATTTGTTGCGTATATACCGTGCGCTAATTTAAGTGAATCCTGAAATTCAATATTAATAGTTGGGAAGCCCATCTCAGTTCCTTTTTTCTTTCCGTGTTTTACATGACCATTTATATACCAATAATGACCAAGTAATTTAGTTAGATCCCTGATATTACCGTTTTTTATATTAGCCCTAACTAGTGAGGAGGAGTAAATAACTGAATTTATATCTTTTTGTTTCTGTATACTGTCAAAACCAATGTTTTTTGAATTACACAGTTCTTCTAACTTTTGAACATTACCTGACCTTTCATGACCAAATCTGAAATCTTCACCAACAATCACATGAGAAGCCTCTAAATTTTTGTAAATTACTTCCCAAAAAAACTCTTCCGGGCTCATTTCTGAAAAACTTTTATCAAAACTTAACTCAAATAAAACATCGATTTTAAGTTTTTCTAAAATTTCGATTTTGATAGCATCTGTTGTTACTTGATGAAAATTTTTTAAACCACCAAAATAAGCTTTTGGATGAGGATCAAAAGTAATAATACCAGATTTTTTATCCTCAGCATTGGCAACTTCTAATACTTTATTAAGAAGATGTTTGTGACCAAGATGAATGCCATCGAAATTACCTATAGCAATGACACTTTTTTTGTACATGTCAGGAATATTGTTATAACCATTAATTATATGCATATCATCACTTAAGCTCAGTTTGTATGTATCGTGGTTCTTCACTCAAAGAAAAATTAGAACTGATATAATCTCTTATCATATCTATATCAATTTTAGAACTATGGTTTTTGTTAACAATATCATTTTTATGGACACCATTAAGAATAAACATTGAGTCTATCTTAAAATTGTCCGCACCAGAAATATCAGTATGTAAACCATCTCCGATTGCAAGAATATCTGATTTACTAATTAATTTTTTTTGTCTCTTATTAGCTTCATCTAAAGCCAACTCGTAAATGGGTTTGAATGGTTTACCAAAATAACTAACGTCCCCTCCCATCTGATTATACTTTTGGGCAATCAGGCCAGCACAGGGTAATTTAATTTCTCCTCTATGGACATACAAGTCTGGATTTGCACAATGTATCTTAATATTTCTATCCAAGAGAGTGTTCAATAACTCTTCATAGTCATTCAGCGTTTCGGTATATTCATCAAAAAACCCAGTGCATATACATTCTGAGCAAGACTTTTGATCTGCCAAATTCAAATCCAGATCAGAAAAGAGTGAGTAATCTTTTTTTGGCCCAATATGAAAGATAGGCTTATCAGCGACAGAACAAATCCAATTGTAACTACAATCACCAGAAGTAATAATATTTTCGCAAATTAATTTATCTATACCCATATTTAATAGATAATCTCTAACAACTGAAGACCTTCTTGGTGCATTCGTAATCAAAAAAACTAAGCCACCTTGCCTCTGAAAATCCCTCAAAAACTCAACAGCTTTTGGGTAATAATCTTTGCCGTTATGAATAACACCCCAAATATCACAAAGGATGAGCTTATAATTTTTGTGAAGATCACTTTTCTTTGGAATTATCATGAACGTGCGCAATAAGTTATCAAATAACAGTAACAAACATAATCTCTATAAATTAATAATTCAATAATTGTTAAATTGTAACAAAATCAGGTTTATTTGAAAAATCTTATCAATATCTATTGACAAATTTCAATCGAATCCATATATCAGAATTGTTAGCACTCTAATAGGGTGAGTGCTACTTAATTATCAATTAAAAAATTGGAGATTTAAATATGAGCTTTCGTCCATTGCATGATCGCGTTTTAGTACGTCGAGTAGATGAAGATGAAAAAACATCTGGTGGTATAATTATCCCAGATACAGCAAAAGAAAAACCAAGCCAAGGTGAAGTTGTTTCTGTTGGTCCAGGTGAAAGAGATGACTCTGGAAAGAGAGTAGCTCTTGATGTGAAACCAGGTGACAAAGTTTTATTTGGCAAATGGTCAGGTACTGAAGTTAAAGTCGGTGATGAAGAACTCTTAATAATGAAAGAGTCTGACATCATGGGCATAGTAGAATAATTAAACTAGGAAGGATAAAAAAATGGCTGCAAAAGAAGTTAAGTTTTCTGCTGATGCAAGAGATCGAATGTTAAAAGGTGTAAACATTCTTGCAGATGCTGTAAAAGTAACATTGGGACCAAAAGGTCGTAATGTTGTTATAGATAAGTCATTCGGCGCACCACGAATAACAAAAGACGGTGTCACAGTTGCCAAAGACATTGAACTTAAAGATAAGTTTGAAAATATGGGCGCACAAATGCTCAGAGAAGTGGCATCTAAAACTAATGATGTAGCTGGTGACGGAACTACAACTGCAACAGTTCTTGCGCAAGCAATTGTAAAAGAAGGCGTTAAAGCAGTAGCAGCTGGAATGAACCCAATGGATTTAAAACGTGGTGTTGAAATTGCTGTAACAGCTGCAATTGAAGACCTTACAAGTAAATCAAAGAAAATCAAAAGCTCTGATGAAGTTTCACAGGTTGGTACTATCTCTGCAAATGGTGAAGCAATAATCGGTGAGAAAATTGCTGAAGCTATGCAAGTTGTTGGTAATGATGGAGTTATAACAGTTGAGGAGTCAAAAGCTCTTGAGTTTGAACTTGAAACTGTTGAAGGTATGCTTTTTGATAGGGGATACTTATCACCATACTTTATCACAAACGCTGAAAAAATGATTTGTGATCTTGAAGATCCATACATTTTACTCTTCGAAAAGAAATTATCAACATTACAACCAATGCTACCAATTCTTGAACAAGTTGTTCAAAATGGTAAGCCGCTATTAATAATAGCTGAAGATGTGGAAGGTGAAGCACTTGCAACTCTTGTTGTCAATAAACTTCGAGGTGGCTTAAAAGTCTCTGCAGTAAAAGCTCCTGGTTTTGGTGATAGAAGAAAAGCAATGTTGGAAGACATAGCAATCTTAACAGGTGGTCAAGTTATATCTGAAGATATCGGTATTAAACTTGAAAACGTTTCACTTGATATGTTAGGTAACGCAAAAAGAGTTTCAATAACTAAAGAAGAAACAACTATCATTGATGGTTCTGGATCCAAGAAAGATATTGAAGCACGAGTAAGCCAAATCCGTCAGCAAATAGAAGACACAACTTCTGATTATGACAGAGAGAAACTTCAAGAGAGACTTGCTAAACTATCCGGTGGCGTTGCTGTTATTAAAGTTGGTGGTGCAACTGAAATAGAAGTGAAAGAGAAAAAAGACAGAGTGGATGATGCATTAAATGCAACACGTGCTGCAGTTGAAGAAGGTGTTCTTCCTGGTGGCGGTGTAGCATTATTGAGATGCACAAAAGCTGTTAAAGCTCTTACTGACAAAAATGCAGATATCCAAGCTGGTATCAACATTGTTCTTAAAGCACTTGAAGCGCCTATCAGACAAATAGCTGAGAATGCTGGGGTTGAAGGATCTATTGTTGTTTCAAAAGTACTTGAAAACAATGCTCATAGCTTTGGTTTTGATGCACAAACTGAAACGTACACAGATCTTGTAAAAGCGGGTATTATCGATCCAACTAAAGTTGTTAGAACTGCATTACAAGACGCTTCGTCTGTTGCAAGTCTGCTAATAACAACAGAGGCAATGATTGGTGATCTACCAGAAGACAAACCTGCAATGCCTGCAATGCCTGATATGGGCGGTATGGGTGGTATGGGCGGCATGATGTAATTGCCAATAACCAACACCTAAGGTTAAATAATAAAAAACCCTCTCACTATGAGAGGGTTTTTTTATTTCGATAAAATTATTTTAAATTTCTGAATATCTTTCTCAGAACATTTTAATTTAATGAGTAAATTTTCAAGTAGACTCAACTTTTCTCCATTCCATGTTGTATTTAAAGCACCAAACAAACACGCCTGACTTCTTAATAGTGTTCCTGAGTCAATTCTTTTAAGTTGATTTGCCTTCAACGTAGATCCCGTGCTTGTGATGTCAATTATTATTTCAGATGATCCATATGCTGGGGCACCTTCAGTGGCTCCATGACTGTCCACAAGCAGATAATCAGAATAGCCAAGTGCTTCAAAAAAATTACGTGAAATATTTGGGTATTTTGTTGCTATTCTCAGACGTTTCTTATTCTTAATCCGAAAATCATAAATGACATCTTCAAGATCGGTTATTGATTTTACATCTATCCAGCTTGACGGAACCGCAACAACTACATCTGCATACCCAAAGCCTAATTCCATTAAATTAAAAATACAATCTTTAGGCTCATAAATATATTCTTCAATTAAATCTAAACCCGTTATCCCTAAGTCAATAGAACCCTTTTGAAGCTCATACGAAATCTCTTTTGGAGATAAAAAAATAATATCGATATTCTGAATACCAACCATTTTACCGGTATATTCGCGCTCACCATTTCCTCTTTGGATTTTTAAACCTGAATTTAAGAAAATTTCTTCAGTATCTTTTTGAAGCCTACCTTTATTTGGGATGCCAATAATCAAATTCTCAGCCATCTAATTTTCCTGAATATAATAATCGGTCAATGTATATTGAACAACCAACTGCAGGTATTGGTTTTGTTGAACCCAATTCTTCAAAAATTTTATCATATCTACCACCAATTGCTATTGGGTCATTTATTGGTGTTTTTGTGTTGTTTATTTCAAAAATTAAACCAGTATAATATTCAGCTTTTCGTGATAAGTTTGTTTTAAATTGAATAATATCGAGAGGTATATTTATATCCTTAAGGGATTCAATTCTATTTTCTAATTCAATGATTGTATTTTTAAGATCAAGAGTATAGTTATCCGCAAACTCTGATAGTTCAATGATACAACTATTGATATCACCTGTTATTGATAAAAATTCAGAAATTTGATTGATAGTTTTTTGGTCTATCTCACTAATGTTATTTAACTCTAATTTATCCAAATAATTATTTACGATTTCATCTGGTTCCCTGCCAGAAAATATTGAAACATTTTCTTCTCCTAGCAATGATTCAATAAATCTAGTGCTGCTCAATGATCCATTTTTGTACTGAGCAATCAAGTCTTCATGTTTTCCTGCATCAAATTGACTTTTAATTAGTGTCTGAAGAGCATCTTTAATTTTGACATTATCAAGACCATTCCAGTATAAGCGTATTATTTTATTAAACAGATATTTGCTGAGATTTAAGTTTTTTAAAAATTGATAGAATATTGATACATCACTAATTGTAATCCCCAGATCAAAGCCACTAAAATCAGATAAAACTTCATAGACATGTGATATAATTTCAACTTCAGATTCAATCTTTTTTTCACTGCCAAAATTTTCTATCCCAATTTGTCTGAATTCGGGACAAGCGCGTGTTTTTTCATTTTTTGTAGGAAAACGGAATGCATAACCATCATAAACGTATTTATTATCATGTATTTCATTATTTTTATAACTTATTGCAAGAGGCAGTGTGAAATCCGGACGAAGACAAATTTCTTTCCCATCAGGTGTATTAGTGAGTAGTAATCTATTCCTGACGTCCTCACCCATAAAATTCATAACAATGTCCGCATCTATTGTCATTGAAGGATTATATAAATTGTATCCCTCTCTGATAAAACATTCTCTTATATTTGCGGGATCTTTGTTAACTATTTTAATCATGTTTTTTTATCTATTTTTGAGAAGATTTCAGAAATCTTATTTGCAACTTGATCCCTGTTAATCTCAAATTGAATTTCATCGTTATTTATCCATTGGTCACGATTCTCAATCATATTCGATATTTCTTTTCCTTTGACCAAATTCTTTACTGTTACTATCCCCATCTCTCTTTCATTAGTACCTTCAATAATTACGAATGGTGAGTTTCGTCTATCAGCATATTTCATTTGTGCTTTCATGCCAGAGCTACCAAGATAAACTTCAGCAGAAATTCCTTTTTCACGAATTTCCGTTGCGATCTGATAATAACTTTGTTGGTATTCTTTATCCATATTCAAGATTAAGACAGGTCCATAATTATCTTCAAATATATCTAAGTTTGCCATTTGCATTACAGTTACCAAACGACTCACACCAATTGAAAAACCACTTGCATTCACCTGATCTTTTCTAAACCTAGAAATTAACTTATCATACCTACCGCCTCCGCCAACCGATCCAATAATAGGCATTTCTTCTCTCTTTTTTTCATCTAACACAATATTGGTCTCGAATATTGTTCCTGTATAATACTCCAATCCTCTGACTATAGTTCCATCGAATGAAATTTCTTGATTATAACCTAATTCAGTTAGTAATTTATCTATTCCAATTAACTCATCAATGGCTATTGGTCCTTGCTCTGTGTTTGATATTATTTCTTTTGTCTGATTAATAAAGTCATTCCTGACAGTTGATTCTATTGATATAAAGTTTAGAATCTTCTCAATACTTCTTTTCGATAATTGAGCGCCTTTTGTGTAATCCCCTGACTCATCTTTTCTACCATCAGATAATAATTTTTCGACGCCCCCTAGACCAACTCGATCTAATTTATCAATTGCCCTTAATATTGTGAGTCTTCTATTTTCATCAATATCATCATCTATTCTAATCAATTCTATTATCGCATCTAATAACTTACGATTTGAAACTTTAATGTTAAAATTTTGTTCACTAAGCCCAAGTGATCTCATTGAGTCAGTTGCTAACATTAATAGTTCAGCATCAACTATGTAATTATCTGATCCAATGATATCTGCATCTAATTGTAAAAACTCCCTGTATCTACCAGGTCCAGGCTTCTCATTACGCCACACGCTCCCAAATTGGTATCTTTTATAGGGTTTAGTAATTTTATCATAATTTTCCGACACAAATCTTGCCAAAGGAGCTGTAAGATCATACCTGAGCGAAAGCCATTTCTCATCATCATCCTGGAAAGAAAATACACCTGCATTTGGTCGTTCTGAATCGGGTAAGAATTTACCTAATGCATCACTAAATTCAAATGCTGGAGTTGATAGTTCTTCAAATCCATATGACTCATAAACTTTTGTAATTTTTGAAACAATATTTTTAATTTTCTGTAGTTCAAAACCATAAACATCACGCTGACCTCTTGGCAACGAGGCTTTGATTATATTATTTGTATTACTTCCCGACATTTCAAAAATACCAAAGTGTTACTAGTAAGGCTCAAGATTCAATGATGAATTTTGAAACTATACTAGATTATTATTTTTACAAGAAAATTATTAAAATAATAATAACATCTCGTTTTATATTTTATTAGAATAAATTGCTATTTAAATGCTTTTTATCATTGATATTAGAATATATTTTTATTAAAATAGACAGATTAGTAATTTTTTCTAAAATCATGAAGTATAAAAACATGGCAGCAAAATTAGACAAAATCGATCGTAAAATACTTAATCTTCTCCAAGAAGACTGCACCATTGCAGTGTCTGAAATCTCAGCAAAGGTTGCACTTTCATCAACTCCATGCTGGAGAAGGATACAAAGAATGGAAAAAGAGGGTATTATATCAAAAAGGGTTGCTCTTCTTGATCCTAAAAAAATTAATGCAGAAGTAACAGCGTTTGTGGCAATTAAAACTAATCAGCATAACAATCAATGGCTGGCTGAATTCAAAAAAATTGTAAATTATTTTCCCGAAGTTGTTGAATTTTATCGCATGGCTGGAGATATCGATTACCTATTAAGAGTTGTGGTTCCAGATATATCTGCTTTTGATAGATTTTATAAAAATTTAATTGAACGCATTGACCTAACAGATGTATCTACTAGCTTCTCAATGGAACAAATTAAATACACAACATCTCTTCCATTAAATTATACCGAAGAGGTGGCAAATACAGACGCAAATCCCTAACTAACCACCAGTGACCGACATATGCCTGTCGACTGCAGGTTTCTTATGATTTTCATCTATTATAAAATTGTGACTTTTTGGTTTCAAATTAATTGAGTTATGGATCAAATCGATTATCTCTTGATCTGATGCATTACCCCTCATCATTTTATTAAAATCCATAGAGTCATCTTGCCCAAGACACATATACATCTTTCCTGAACACGTTATCCTCACTCTATTACAATCTGCACAAAAATTATTACTAAGAGGCGTTATTAGACCTAAAATCCCACCAGTCTCCTTGCAATCATAATATCTTGATGGACCACCAGTCTTATAATCGGATGTCGTAAGGGTAAACTCGCTGTCCAATTGCTTTTTATATTCAGTAAGAGGAAGATAATTTTCTGTTCTATCTCCATCAATATCTCCCATAGGCATCGTTTCAATTAGCGTTATATCCATATTATTAGAGTGAGCCCATCGTATCATTGACGGGATTTCATGATCATTAACCCCCTTCAACGCAACAGTATTTAGTTTGACTCTGATGCCTGCCTTTTGTGCATGTTTAATACCTTCAAGAACCTGCTCTAAATCACCCCATCTAGTGATCTTTTTGAATGTGCTGTGATCAAGTGAGTCAATAGACACATTTATTCTTTTTATATTATTTTTATAAAGATCAGAGGCATATTTTTTTAACTGACTACCATTCGTTGTAATAGTGACTTCTTCTAAATTGGATCTGCCAATTTTCTCAGTGAGTCTTTCTATCAACCACATGATATTTTTTCTTACAAGCGGCTCCCCACCGGTAAGCCTAATTTTTTTAATACCACATTCGATGAAAATTGATGCCAATCTATAGAGCTCTTCGAGAGTCAACAAATTAGCCTTTGGCATAAACGTCATATTTTCAGCCATACAGTATACACAACGAAAATCACAACGATCAGTCACAGAGATTCGTAGATAATTAATGGATCTTTCAAATGGATCCATTAGGATATTTTTATTGGGTGAAATTGCATTGTTTTCTAACATCAACATATCATAACAAAGTTCTTGTATTAAATAAATTCAATTTATATGATATTGCTAATTGATTGATAAAATTATTAAGTATTATGGCAAATAATAAAGTATTTCAGAATGCGCATGATGCAATGCAAGGTATACTTTTTGATGGTATGACAATACTATCAGGTGGATTTGGAATTTGTGGCATTGCAGAAAATATCACAGAAGAGATCAAAGCTAGCAAAGTCTCAGGGTTGACTGTTGTGTCCAATAATTGTGGCATTGATGGTTTTGGACTCGGTACCCTACTTCACACGCGTCAAATTAAGAAAATGATTTCTTCGTATGTTGGCGAAAATAAAACTTTCGAAGAACAGTACTTAAAAGGTGAATTAGAGCTTGAATTTTCACCTCAAGGAACACTGGCAGAAAGATGCAGGGCTGGTGGTGCTGGTATTCCTGCTTTTTATACAAAGACTGGTGTTGGAACAATTATTGCAGAGGGCAAAGAAACAAAAGTAATTGATGGGGTTGAATATCTTCTTGAAAAAGCGATTAAAGGTGATTTATCAATTATCAAAGCATGGAAAGGTGACGAGTCTGGTAATTTAGTATTTAGAAAAGCAGCAAGAAACTTCAATCCACCTATGGCAAAAGCAGGGAATATTTGTGTAGTAGAGGTAGAACAGCTTGTTAAGACTGGAGAGTTAGATCCGGACCATATACATTTACCAGGTATATATGTTGATAGAATATTTGAAGGAAAATATACTGAAAAGAAAATTGAATTTGTAACTTTAAGAGAAGAATAGTAGGTAAATCATGGCATGGACAAGAGAGGATATTTGTAGAGTTGCCGCTTTAGAGCTTAAGGATGGTTATTATTGCAACCTTGGTATTGGTATGCCAACAAAGGTTGCAAATTATATTCCAGAAAATATTAATGTAACGCTCCAATCAGAAAATGGAATGCTAGGGATGGGCCCTTTTCCATTAGAGAATGAAGTAGATGCTGATATTATAAATGCAGGAAAACAAACAATAACAGAGTTACCAGAAACTTCTTATTTTGATAGCTCTGAGTCATTTGCAATGATTAGAGGTGGTCACATAGATTTATCTATATTGGGTGCTTTGCAAGTATCTGAAAAAGGTGACCTGGCTAACTGGATGATACCAGGTAAAATGGTAAAAGGTATGGGTGGTGCGATGGATTTAGTCGCCGGTGTTAAAAAAGTACTAATATTAATGGAACATACTGCAAAAGATGGACAACCTAAACTTTTAAAAGAATGTACCCTCCCTTTGACAGGAAAATCTGTTGTAGATATGGTAATAACAGAATTAGGTAAATTTGATATCACACCCAACGGAGTTGAAATTAAAGAATTAGCTCCCCACGTCACGCTTGATGAAATTAAAGCAAAAACTGAAGCGAAGATCTTAATTTAACCTTTTCTACCCCTATTAAGCTCTCGATTAATTAGTATGATAGGAAAAAGTCCTGCAACTACAATCGTCATTGCTGGCAATGAGGCGTTTCCAATATCTGATAGAGATGCGTAAGTATAAACATTAGTCGCTAATGTATCAAAGTTAAATGGCCTTAATATCAACGTGGCTGGTAATTCTTTCATTGAGTCAACAAAAACTAATAATGCAGACATAATCAGTGCAGGTTTGATAATTGGAAGTTGAATCTTTATCAATGTTGAAAATTTTGATTTTCCAAGTAAACGTGAAGCAGCTGTAATATCAGGGTTTAATGTTGCAAATCCAGACTCTATTGTACCGAAAGATATTGTAAGAAAACGAACTATATAAGCATAAATAATTGCCATCAATGTACCCGATAAAATTAATCCAATTGTTATATTAAAGTATTGGCCGAATATATTTCTAAGAACTCCATCGACTGCGATTAGTGGTACAATTACTCCTATTGCGAGAACAACACCTGGCAATGCATAACCAAGTCTGGATATGGTCACTGAAAGTCTGATAATTAGATTATTTGATGTAGAATGTGTGTTTACAAGAAATATTCCTAGAATTGTCGTCAAAATTGCAGCACATATTGATAAAAATAGGGAATTAAAGAGTAAGCTTGAATATTCAAGTAACTCAACTTCGAATATACGTTCTAAAATAAAATCAAACAAAACAAGAGATGGCAACAAAAACCCTATTAGAACAGGAAGAATACAAATTATCATTACCAAAACCAACCTACCCTTGCTCAATTTTATTCTATTCGCGCTTATTTGTTTCTTGTTATTTTGAGTAAATGATCTTTTTTTTCTGAGACCCTTCTCGATCATCATTAATAAAAATACGAATAGTAACATAAAAATTGCAATCTGGGCAGCACCACCGAGGTTATTTTTCCCAAGCCAAGTAATGTAAACACCAACACTAAGAGTATCAACACCAAAATATTCAAATGCCGCAAATTCATTCATTGTTTCCATAATGACTAAGATCAATCCAATTATTATTGCAGGCCTCGCCATCGGCAATGCTATGTGAAAGAAACTATAGAGGGAAGACTTACCAAGAATCGAACTCATTTCAATTAGAGTGATTGATTGTCGAAGAAATGCTGCACGGGAAGTTATATAAATGTATGGATAAAGTACAAATGCCATTATGAAAATTGATCCACCAATGGAGTAGATATCTGGGAACCAATAATCTTTGATGGAGTCCCACCCAAACAAAAACCTCAAATTAGATTGAACAAATCCTGTATAATCTAGGAAATCACCATAGGTATAAGCAACAATATAAGCGGGCATTGCTAAAGGAAGCAGACATAGCCACTCCATAATCCTTCTGAAGGGAAATTCATAAACAGTAATAATCCAAGCCAAGCTAACGCCAATCAACAATGTGATGATAGATACACCAGATATGACAATAACAGTTGTAATTATATAACCTGGAAGAACAGTCGAAGCTAAATGAGTCCATATATTATCATCTGCCGAAAAAGCTATATAAAATATCGCCAGTATTGGAATAGCAATTATAGATGCAACAAAAAGGGCTCCCAAAGTTTCTAAAAACTCTTTTTGATAGGAAAATTTGTTAAAGATAGCTCTCATAAACAACTGCCATACCATTTTAAAATTGAATTATCATATGGTTTTAAGACTGTAATAACTACTCATCAAAACCAACTAAATCAACCATTTTACTTGCCATTTCACGACCGTTTGCGATAGTTATTAGATCTAATGTGTCGGCATTTAGTTCACCGAAAGATGCTACCATATCTGAGACACCAACCCCTGCCTTCAAAGGGTATTCATAATTTATATCAGCATACATTTCTTGGGCGACGTCTTCTGTTAAAAATTCTATGAGTCTTATACCATTCTCAAGGTTTGGGGCGTACCTCGCTAATAGTACTCCTGATAGATTCATATGTGTGCCACGACCTTCTGCATTAGGCATGATGATTTTGGTATTTGCAGCCCATTCCTTCTGCTGTGGCTCTTTTTCATTTGTTCTCATCTCAGCCATATAGTAAGTATTACCTATTGATATATCACACTCACCAGAGTAAATGCCTTTTACTTGGTCTCTGTCATTACCTTGTGGTGTTCTAGCAAGGTTTGCTTTTAGATCCCTTAGCCAATTAGTTGCCTCGATTTCACCATGATGGGCAATTAGAGATGAAAATAGAGCTAGATTATAATCGTTTTGACCAGATCTTACACAAACCCGGCCCTTCCATTTTGGATCAGCTAATTCTTCATAAGTAATCTCATTTTCAATAACACGATCTATTGATGCGAATATAACTCGAGCTCTTGCAGTAAGACCAACCCAATGACCATTAGGATCACGGTATTGTGGAGGTATGTTTGAGTCAACAATCCCTGATTTGAAAGATTGTGATACACCACTATTTACAGCGCCGCTCAAACGTCCGATGTCAACTGTGAGAAGCACGTCCGCTGGGCTATTTTCTCCTTCTTGCACCATCTTATCGACCAGACCCTTTCCAGCGAATAAAACATTCACCTTTATGCCAGTTTTTTCGGTGAATCTCTTAAGAATTGGTTCAATCAAATATGGTTGCCTGTATGAATATACATTCACCTCTTCAAGGGTGTTTCCTGATGACCATGACTCTGCGTATGTTGTGTTGAGAATAAAAATTGTTAATGAAAAAAGTAGAATTTTTTTCATAAACCTCATCATTTTCTCCTAGTTTAGAATTATTATAATTTGATGTATGAAAAAATTTCACGCGGGAGAAGTACTCTTAAACAAATGATATGTCAATAGCTATTTTTTTGTTTTTGATAATATCTTTGCAGATGCAATTATTTCATTCGCAATTTCAATTGCATCATCTGGTGAGAAGTCCAGAGGCAAACTCACCTCATCATTTTGTATGAATATTCTGACCATGCCCTCTGAAGTTGGACCAACTTGTAAATCTGTTTCTTTATTATGCGATGAATTGATTCCCATGTCTTGAACTTTCAGTAAAAATGATATAATTGTCTTGATATCAATTATTATACCTCTATTATTTTTTTTGGTATAGTTATTATTCGTTTGATTGTGCCGCTGTAGCTCAGTTGGTTAGAGCGCCTGATTGTGGATCAGGAGGTCCTTGGTTCGAATCCAAGCAGTGGTACCATTTTCTAGTTAGGAACCCTTTTCCTTATTTTCTTCTTCTAGAATTTTTTTATTAACCTCACCAACATTCATTTCAAAAAGCTTATTATACTCATCTTCCGTTCCCTTTTTTCTGTGCCAATCTCTCATTGTAAAAACACCAGCAAACTTCTTCAATTTTTTGTGCTCTTTCCACAGATTGTAGTAAAGGACTGCTAAAATTATTGCAATGATTAGAGTTAATAAAAATAATAGGTTAAAATTCATATGAGGAGTATATCACTAGTGTCATTTGGCGCAATAAGGTAATTTATGATATAGTCAATCCTGCATCAGTATTATAATTGAAATAATGTTTTACTAGTATTCTAAAATTGTGAGAAATAATTGAATTTATGATTAAGTTATAAATATTCATTTTAAACATTCAAAATTTGCTAACAAGAACAATTAATGACATGCTTGATTATATTTTTTTAGTCTCCAATAGTTATATGGCCAAGGGGTTAAAAAACCAACTAGTAACATTATCGGCACGACCCACCAAGTTAATTTTGCACCGCCTGTTAGTAGAACATCAGTCAAATTCATTGCAGCTTCCATTGATATCATTGAAATAAAACTCATTCCAAGTGCAGTTTTCAATGCAGATAAAAATATTATATTTTGCCGCATTAAAATAATTGTTTCTAAAATTATACTTGTTGTAAGACCATTACATATTGCAAGGAGCATAATAGACATCGTAGACCATGGTATTCCTGTATATTGAAAATATGCAATTGTTCCAAAATCACCTATTGAACATCCAATTAGACACCACTTTGTGTTGTTAGCGCTCCTTCTCCAAGTATGTTTGCACTTCCAATCAAATTTGGATACAGAACTTTTTGCTGTCATTGTTAGAACCTTGTGATGTTTGTAATAATAATTATATATGTATATATTATTAAAAAGCAAGAATATGATAGGGGGTATAGATGTCTGATTTTGATGTTATTTCACCATGCATTAACGTGTGTAAAGAAGATCCAATTACAGGATACTGTTATGGGTGTGGCAGAACTGAAGAAGAAAAAATTATTTGGCGCGATGAAAATACGCCCATTGAATGGAAGACAAAAAATTTATCAGAAATAGAACAACGACTCAATGGTTGGCAAAAAACTGCATTTCAGGAGTCATACAAAAATAAACAAGTAAGTGGTAGTTCTTTAATAAAAGAGAGAAAACTAGCGAAATAAAGCTCAAGGTATTTGCCAGTTAACTTCTTTCTTATTTTTTGATTTCAGATATTCATTTGCTTTTGAAAACGGCTTTGACCCAAAGAACCCACTATTTGCAGAATAAGGCGATGGATGTGGGCTCTGAATAACTAAATTAGAGTCCTGATCTATAGAACTACACTTTTCTTGTGCTTTCTTCCCCCATAAGATATATACAATGCCACTTTTGTTATTGTTTAGTAGTTCTAAAACCCTATCTGTAAATTTTTCCCATCCCATATTTGAGTGAGAGGCGGGTTTACCCTGCTCAACAGTTAAAATACTATTCAGCAGAAGTACACCCTGTTTACACCAACTTGATAAATTACCATTATTTGATATTGGGATATCCAAATCATTATTTAATTCTTTGTAGATGTTTTGAAGAGATGGCGGTAACCTAATTCCGTCCTGAACAGAAAAACTTAATCCATGTGCTTGACCGTTTCCATGGTATGGATCTTGTCCCAATATTACAATCTTAACATCATCGAATCTTGTTAGTTCAAATGCATTAAAAATTAAATGACTGGGCGGATAAATCGATTTGTTTTTACTTTTTTCCTGCGTCAAAAAAGTGCTTAAATCTCGCATGTAAGGCTTAGAAAACTCATCTATTAGGTGCTCCTTCCATGAGTTTTCAATCCTTACATCTTTCATAACGATATGTATATTAGTTAATTAACCAATTACTTCATCATTGCTTGCAGCTTCACCATAAACTTCTGGGTTAAGAACATCAAAGGGACGTTTTCCATCAAGAAATCTCTCTATATTATGAACAGCTCTTAGTGCCATTTCATCTCTTGTCTCCCTTGCTGCAGAGCCAATGTGCGGTGTCATCACCACATTTTCTAATTCATATAGACCTTGTCTCGGTCCAGGATTTGGTTCAGGAACCTCAATCTCATAAACATCAAGTCCAGCGCCAAGTATTTGACCGGACCTAAGAGCATTTTCAAGCGCTTCCTCATCAAGGATTGGTCCTCTTGATGTGTTTATTAAGATTGATGTTGGTTTCATGAGTGAGAGTAAATATTCGCCAACTAGTCCTTTTGTATCATTAGTTAACGATGTACATAAGACGACAAAATCAGACTCCATGAATAAATCCTCAATTGCTCTATATTCAGCATTTCCAAGTACTAATTCTTCTGCTGCTGATAATCTTTGCCTCTTGTGATAAATAATTTTCATATCACATGCAGCTGCTCTTTTTGCAACACCTGTGCCCACTGCGCCCATACCAACTATCCCAATAGTTTTCCCATATAAACGTGATCCTAAAAATGATGTTGATTGATTTTGTGTCCATTTACCATCTTGAAGATATCTTTGTGCTTCGGGTAATCTCCAGGCAGTCGATATTAATAGAGCAAACGTAAACTCTGCAGTAGTCTTACTAACAAAATTTGGAATACCACACAATGGTACCTTTCTCTCTGAACATGCCTTTTTATCAACAAATGTAGCCTTCATATGCATTGCCGAAACCAATTTTAGGGGCTTAGCCGCCATTATAATCTCTCGATCAAACTCTACTTCACCAAGTGCATACAATATATCTTTGTCTGTTACTTCTTTTAAGATTTCATCATGTGGCATTGGTCCATCAGTACCTGTGTACATTGTGACATCTCCAATAGTCTTTAACTTCTCATATGCCACTTTTGAAATTTCTTGTGGAATGAATATTTTTACCATCTTTTTTCTCCTTTTTTTAACCAAAAGGTCTCATATTAGCGAAATTTTGATCTTTTGATGTGTTGATTTGTATTAGTGCAGTCTTTCCTTCTTCATTCTTATCTTTTGCATCAAGTATTGCTTTTGCGATATCGTCAGGGTCATTAACAACAGTTGACCATGCTCCCAAAGATTTAGCTATTTCAGCATAATCTCCATCTAAATCACGCGCCCTATATTTTTCGTGACTAATCTTCATATGATTAGTTTCTATTGCCATAGTCTCATTTCTAAGAACAATTGTAGTAATTGGTAATCCAGACCTGGCAGATGTTTCAAGATCTAACCCAGTCATACCAAATGCTGCATCACCCATGAAGTTGACACAAAATTTATCAGGAGATGCCAGCTTTGCTCCAATTGCAAGTCCCAATCCCGTACCCAACTGATGTGATTTTCCCCATCCAATATAGGATCTTGGTGTATCAGATTGATAAAAAGGCATCATTTGATATCTCGGGCTACCTGCGTCATGTGTTACAATTGCATCACTTGGATCAATATTTTTCATGAATTCCGAAATTACTCTGTATGGACTTATTGGAATATTTTTTGAGCTTAAATGCTGATCCCAATTATTTAAAAAATTATCTTTAATTCGTCTTATTTCTGAAGCTACATCATTTTGGATTACTTTATTGCCAAGATAATCTTTGCAAGAGTCGATTAATTGATGAATTACGAGCTTAGTGTCGCCCAATAAAGGAAAGTCAATATTATAATTTTTATATAAATCAATGGGGTCGTTTGTATTATGAATTATTATCTTTCCTGGTGGTATAGTTGTGACCATTGGATGCCTTGTTAAGCTTGTACCAAGTGCGATTACTACGTCGGCATTTTTCATAAAATGAACCACAGGATCGCTCATAACACCGGATCCACTTCCAAGCGCCAATGGATTATGACGTTCTGAAATAGCACTTTTTCCTTCCATAGTTGTCATCACCGGAATTTGCAATAACGATGCTAGCTCTTCAAGTTCCTTTGAAGCTTCGGAGTAAAGTACGCCTGCACCTGCAATAATAATTGGGTTTTTTGCACCTAAAATTATTTTTGAAACTGTACTTATGTCTGCATCGTTTGCTTTTGATCGCGCAAAATCTACAGATTTGTAATCTTCAACTAAGCTTTCTTCAATTTCTTTATTGAGAATGTCTTCAGGTATTTCAACCATTGCTGGACCTGGTCTTCCAATTCGGGTGCTTGATATTGCTCGTCGGATAGCATCAATCGTTTTTTCTGGTGTTGTTATTTGCTCAATATATTTTGTTATACTTTCATAAGATTTTAGACTTGAGTATAAAGGGAAAACTCTATCTCTGCTTAATGGATGCCCCAGTGGCAATATCAACATAGGTGTTGAATCACTAAACGCAGTTGCAACACCAGGGTATGCATTCTCGGCACCGGGGCCATATTGCATTGCAAATACTGATAGTTTTTTTCCATTTGTTATACGGCTGTATCCATCGGATATACCAAGACCAACTCTCTCTTGACGACAAATTATTGGACGTATATCAGCTTGAGCAGCTGCTTCTATTACTGGTGTAGTTGGAAAACAACTAAGATAATCAATTCCTTCTTTTTTTAGTACCTGAATTATTGCATCAACAACTCTCATGAGTAGCCCTAACCTTTTTTGATTATGAGTTTCTATTGATTTCTAATCTTCTGTCAACCTCGTTAATTATTGGGTCAATAATACTAGTATCTTTACCCATTTGGGTGGCAATGAGTTTCATTAATTTATCAACCCTCTCAATATTCTTCGCACCAGAAAATAATGCTCGAGCAGCCGATGATGGTCTGATTAAACTTTCTGCTGCTGCTGCATATTTTTCAAATGGGACTTGGTCCGTTTCAATTGCACCTAATTCTATTGCAATACTACTGACCCATTGATAAATCTTTTTTGAAAGATCAATGTCTGCATGCACCGCTTCCTTTATTGCAACGGCATTCTCAGGCTTTACACATCTATAGTTCCCAGCTAAAAGCATACTCCATTTAGCAAGAGGAACAAATATTGACTCATGAACCTTTAGCTTCACAGGCAATTCTATCATTTCACCCTCGTGATTATATTTGATATTTTCAATATCAGCCTGAAGGTTTCTTAAAATTTCTGTTTGTCCATCAGATGGAAACCGAGCAACCTTAAAATTAGTTGGAAGACCAACTTGTAGCACATTTATTTTTTCATCTGGTGGTCTAAATGCCTGTGGATCTGGACTACATAAGGTCATAAAATTTGGATCAAAATATTGCCATACATCGGGTTTGGTATATGCACCATGTAATTTGCTGGTATCTAAATTTTCAATTCTTGCAATGTATGGTAATGGAGGCATATTCATTATGGACATACACGGCAATTTACTTTGCCCAATATCTTTTAGTAATTTTGCTATTTCATCAGATCCATATTGTGGTTCTTGCATTGCTAGAGCGATTAGATCATATTTTTTTAAATCTACATCATTTGGTCCAAGAGCAGACAAAATACCATCACAATCTTTTGAACTCAATTCAACAACTGTATTCTTGTCACGGATTGGTAATCTTATAAATGCACCTTCTTGATTAATTAGTTCAACCTCTTCTGGAAGACAGACTAAATCTACGTTGTGTCCTGCTAGTGCTAATTTAATTCCCAATAATGAACCATATGATGCCCCTAATATTAAGATCTCATATTTTTTTGCCATAATTAATCCCCCCTAAATTTTGAATGTTTTGTTGAAATATTTTTTCGGAAGCATTAGATGTACTCCCTTATTACCATTTACGACTTGAGTAATCCTTAAGTCTCCAACATAGCTCAGTAAAGTATATGCATCCTCTCTCGATAAATCACCATATAAATTTAAAAATTTGATCATTTCTCGTGTGACTATTTTTACACATTCATCAAGATCTGGATCAAAAGCCATGGTGATTAAAAAATCTTGAGTTTCTGCAAAGGGCCACTCAAGCGACATATCACTTCTATTTTTTAGTACAAACTCACCCCGCATGTCCATTTCAACAGCTGCTGTACAAATTTCTCCATCGCCTTGAGTACCGTGCCCATCGCCAACTGAAAATAATGCTCCATCATTAAAAACAGGAAGATACAATGTCGATCCAGGTTTTAATTCTTTATTATCCATATTGCCTCCATTCTTTCGTGGCGGCACCGTTGGTAATTTTCCCCACTCAACTGGCGGTGCAGTTGTGATAACCCCAAAGAATGGATCGAGATCGATATTCATTCCCCATGGGGTTTTTGCAATTTTATTTTTTTTATTTATTTCTAGATATGTGACATGTTTATTTTTGAAATCATCCGGTAAGGCTCCCTTTAAAGGAGCAATACCTGTATATGCCCAGTCCGAGTCTAGCTCCACAGAGTTAATTTCAACTTGTAAAACTTCTCCTCTTTTTGATCCATTTACTTCAATTGGACCAGTACATATGTGTCCACCTTGTAAGGTTCCACGAAATGTTTTTGCGTGGATTTCTAGTAAAGATTCTTTGACTTTGTAAGGGCAATTCACAACAACTTCTGGTGGTCCTGAAACAGTGGTGATCTCAATATGATCACCACTGTTGATTGTTAATACAGGTGGTATGTCAGAAGACAGTATGCCCCAATGAACTTTGTCATATTTTGCTTCAAGATAATGCTTCATTGGGTTACTTAATTTTTTTATCTTTTTACGCCAGCTAAAAGGTCTGTAACAGCGCATACTGATGCAGTATCTTCAAGAGCTCGACCTTGGGCGATTGCAGCTCTATGAATATCTCCTGCAACAGAGAGTAATGGTGTAGGACAACCCATCTGGTCAGCATAATCCAAAATGACAGAAATATCTTTTTTTGTAATGTAGTGATTAGCAGATACATTTTCATCATATTTATTGTCGACCATCATCTGCCCTCTGACCTCAAACATTCTGGATGATCCGGCACTAGATTTAATGACATCGTAAACAAGCTGGGGATCAATTCCCGCCTTAATACCATATGTGATAGCTTCAGCTGATGACACATTATGAATTACAACTAATAAATTAGCTATGTATTTCATTTTAGACCCTGTACCAAACTCACCTAGAAAATGAACCTCCCTGCCCATTTTTTCAAATGCAGGCTTGACTTTATCAAAAGAGGC